>OGIK01000284.1_pt1 | contig 65222 bp, 59 predicted proteins | sample 1571781 | NCBI WGS metagenome assembly OGIK01 (sample SAMEA2581956, study PRJEB24529) | metagenome | biome: Human gut stool | place: China | collected 2011
CGAAATAGATGTTATTCTTGTCATCAAGCACGGTAAACACAAAAGAGCCCTCGACGAGCTCAGCCATTTCAGAAATGGACTGTATGTCGAGGGATTTCTGCTGCTCCAGGAGCTGTACTGCTATGTAGCTGTCCGTCTTGATGGGAGTGCTAGGCAGCGACATCTGCTTGCGAAGTCTGACATCGTTATGAAGAACACCGTTGTGAGCAAGGGCGAAGCTCGTATTTCCAACCTTGCCAGGAAACGGGTGATTGTTTCTGTTATCAAGCTTATTGCCCTGAGTAGCCATTCGGGTATGTCCCATGATAACATTGCTGTCATCATGCAGGCGCAGATGTACTTTATGAGCGGCAAACGGACGCTTGTAAATCGTCAGCTTGCCATTGTTAAAGGCATAGCCGGTTGCGTCAGTTCCTCGCTCCTCGCACTCCTCGGAAAGAACACGGAGCAGCTTCTCACGCTGCTTCGCATTGAGAGTGTGGTTATAATCTATCAAGCCGAAAATTGCACACATATTAATCGTCCTCCTCACTGGTGATTGGTGTGTTTATGTAGAGCTGGCGCTCTTTTAGGTATGTGATAAGTTCGGGCTCAGTGCTGTCATCAAGCGAACCTACGAAGTCTGACCAACTTACGGATTTCAGTTCTGTGTCTGTCAGGTCGGTTGCAAGCTCGCAGATTTTATCCACGAGTTCCAGAGTGGCAATAAGCGTGTTGTATTTCAGCGTGCCACGGAACATACGAAATTCAATAGTGTGGTAGTTTGTGATGTTCACGCAAGCGTATCTGCCGTTGCAGCCCTTTTTAGCGTCCTCCAGAATTTCTTTCGGACTGTTCTTATAACCGTACCTCGCAGCCCAGCGGTTCATCTGATACTCAGTTCTGCGGCTGAATTTAAGCAGCTCCAGCCAGTGGTGTTCCACAAAATAAAGCACCCGGGAAATGCACTCGTCCTGTGCTTCCCGGGTACTGCCGAAGGCTGTTCTGTTGACGTGGACGTGAAGTCCGCAAGTGCTGGTCTTATGGCTGCGGTAATCCATGTGGATAGCGGATTTCATTATCTCTGCCCAGGGCATTTTGTCCTTGTGGTACTTCAGGGACATCGGATGTGTTACAATTTCCATACCGTCTGAAAGACTGCCATCAGATTTAATGTAGATGTGCTCCACAACCCGGTTGCCGATACCCAGAATCGTATCAGCGTTGTCGCTGTTCTTTCCGCCCTCATCGATTTCAAGTTCCACGCCGAAATAACGCTTTGAGTCACCGTAAAATATCGGGTCGGGCTTGTAATTGTACTCATGAATAGAACTGTTCTGGCGTTCCTCATAGCACCTATCGCAATAGGCGTAATCGTCCTCATCATCGTAGTTGGCGTAGTCCCGATGAATGATTCTGCCGCAGCATTCGCAGGTCGTGTAATAATCGTCATAGCACGAATTGCAGAGCGGCATACTGTCTGAGCCTGCGTTATCATCAGCCCAGATTCTGTCGCCGCAGTGTTCGCAGGTAACGGTTTCGCTGTGGTAGCAGTCATCGCAGAGTATGCTGCCTTCAAAAGTGTAATAGTCATCGGTTTCAATCGTTGCTCCGCAGCAGCTACAAACGGGGCTGGTATTTTCGTTTTTGTCCATGGTGTGTTCCTCCTAATCAATATTCTTCTGCCAAAAGCATTGTAGAATGGGTCTCATCGTCAATGACGAAGATTTTCGCTGTGATTGGTTCATCAGTTGGGAATATGAAAGTTCGCTCGTAGTCTGGCTCCTCCTGACTGTGCGTGACCTGCTGATTTGTGCCATTCACGACAAGCTTAAAGACCTGCAGGTAATCTTTCCGCTCGACTTTCATGCTGTCAATGCAGTCCCAGAGGATTATCTGAGTGACGAGCGGCACGGTGTTTGTTATGCCTCTTGTGACATAACGCTGATTGTTGAACATACTTCTTCTCCTCTCCCGGACACAAAAAATCCCCGAAGCATTTACGCTTCAGGGAAATTTCTGTGTGCCGAAAATTATTCGGATAGCTTGCGCAGCTACATGGAGATAATATATGTTTGTAAAAACAAACATTTTCATATAATTGTATCACTATTGACGCACTTAATTATTCATATTATGATATAATAGAAGATGAGGTGGTAATATGGATAAAAAAACTTATAAGCTGATCGGAGCAGACGGTAGAACATACATTTCTGACCAGTCTGGCACGCTCGGCGGTCATAACAAGCTTAAAATATACGGCAGACTGGATTGTCCGTCTGCATTACGGTACCTGGCAAAAGGTCAGTATGCTGAACACCGGGTATTTTTCAAGGATGAAGCGACTGCAAAAGCTGCGGGATACCGTCCGTGTGGGGTATGTATGAAAGAAGCATATAAGCTCTGGAAAGAGGAGAATGGAGGCAAAAATGAAAAAACTTAATTACATAGGTCAGGACGGAATTATAATACATATCGAAGACGGCGGCAAAGTTCAGGAAATCAGATTTTCCGACATTAAAAAATACTGGGACTACGCCAATGAGGACGATTTTGAGGGCGGCAGCGCCAGAATCATAGGCAGCATTGTGTTTTTCACAATGCTCACTGCAGGCGGTCAGGGAGGAATAATTGTCGGCTGGGATCTTGAGAAAAACAGCGTCGTTCATATTTCAAACGGAGAGTTCTGTAAAGATTTTGCTCTCTATAATGATATGGTCTACTCGCTCTGTGAAGTCTGCGATTTCAACTGCGCTGCTCACTTTGTTATCTTCCGCGTTCCATTTGGCACAATGAATAGTGAAGAATATGGAACACAACTTTACTGTGAAGAACCATGTAAGATAACAGGGAATCCAACGATTGAAGTCAATGAAAAAGGAATAAAGGTTATCTCTGAAGACAAGGAATATATATTCGTCTCTTCCACTGATGGCGCACTAATTGCTCCTGCTGTCGGGTTCGTAAAATATTATGAATCCAATGCAATAGCTGATTATTCAATGAGCGGCATGCTGCTATAATACATAAGCGCTGTAAGAAGGTGATTTCTTATAGCGCTTCATTTGTATAAAATTATCATAAAGTAGTTGACAACAACAGTCAATATTGTTATAATTGATATATGCCCTTTGTAAAAACTACCATTATAGAAATTATGAGGTGATACGGTGATCTCAAAATTACAACTTGATCTTACAACTAAATCTGATCTGAAATCAGGCAGCTACCTGGGTCCGCTATTTCAGGGAGTCCTGATGGAGCTGATTTCGCCGGAATACGCAGATGAATTACACGTTTCATCATTACACCCTTACAGTCAGCATATATGCAAGGCACCTAACGGACTTATATGGACTGTCAATACACTTGATACCACCGCAAGGTCAGAAGTCATCAGCGCTCTTTCAGACATTAACATAACAAGCCTGAAATTAAGGAACAAGGACGCCGAGTTCCATATAGCCGGAAGAAAGCTTGAAGAAACAACGTACGATGATATGATCGATCGTTATTATATGGGCAGCCCATGTTCTCCGTATATCACTCTGGATTTTCTCACACCTACCGCATTCAGGAGCAATGGAAAATATGTAATATTCCCCTCCTCGCAGCTTATCTTCAGCAGCCTTGCCAGGAAATACGATGCTTGTTCGACTGGTTCAAAGGTCTGCGACGACCTGCTGTTTGAATATATATCCGAAAAAACGGAAATCATCGAATACTCACTAAGAAGCACGAAATTTCCAATGGAGGGCGTCACTATTCCCTCATTTGTAGGATCAGTAAAGCTGAAATGCACTGGTAACAAAGAATTCCGCAGTCTTATGAATATGCTGATCAAATTTGGCGAATATTCCGGAGTTGGCATCAAAAATTCGATGGGAATGGGCGCCATCAGACTTAGAGAACAAGGAGGTAACAAATCCAATGAATGAACCAAAGCTCCAGCTGGCATCTTCTATTCTGGTCAATGGAATCAAAAAAATAACCGGCAATGGACATTCAGGAGCAGAACAATTATCTGACAAAAACAAAAGGATATCCGAAGCTGCTTATTCCATCGTCGGAAACAGCAATGAGTCCGTAATAAAGTCATGCAGCAGTATTTTCAACATATTGAACGGCAATTCGGGACATTGTGGCTATCGCGCTGCAATGCTTTCTGAAAACAGGATAAACTACCCAGTTGCGGACCCCGACGCCGATGTTTCGGAACTACGAAAAAAAGCAGCGTCAGTTCTGAACAGTTCAACAGCAGACTTGAAACCGGAAGCTGAAAGCCTGAACTCACTTCTTGAACTGATTGAAAACTTCGGCTCGTATATTCCATGCGGCAAATATGACGACATATCGGTGTACGATCACACAAAACTTTCAGCCGCAGTTTCACTCTGTATATCAGACTGGCTTTGTGAGAACGAGGAATGGGAAAACAAAATAAATACCAATGATTTTCTCAACCAGAAAGCATTCATGATATTCAGCGCAGATATCAGCGGTATCCAGAGCTTTATTTACAATATAAGCAGCAAAAGCGCACTGAAAGGACTCCGTGCAAGATCATTCTGGCTGGAACTCATGCTTGAAAACATTATAGACGAACTCCTTGGTAAATTGGAGTTACTTCGCTGCAATATCATGTATACAGGCGGCGGTCATGCGTACCTGATACTTCCCGCCACGAGGAAAGTCCGTAAAACAATTGACAGCTTCACTAAAGAGCTGAACTGTTGGTTTGAGAACAATTTCGGAACCGATCTTTATATCAGCTGTGGATTCTGCGAATGCTCTGCAAACGAACTTAACAACAAGCTTGATGGCAGCTATCGTGAAATATTTCATGCAGTAGGTAACATGATATCACGCTCAAAAATAAACAGATACAGCACTTCCGAAATAATCCGTATGAACTCCCGAAAACCCGGCGACAGCGAACGGGAATGTGTTATCTGCAAGCGCTCCGACAAGCTGAAAACAGTAAATGGAATGTGCTGCTGTTCGATATGCTCAGGGCTGCTTGGATTATCCGACAGCATAACAGACAAGAGTGGAGTATACTTTACAGTACTTTCAGAAAAACCAGAACACGCCCCCAGCGTTATTCTTCCTTTTGACAGATATCTTGTTTCAGACACACATGAAGAATTAAAGAACAGGCTTAATTCAGCTTCTTATCTTAGAAGCTATGGAAAGAATGTCGGAGATGCTGAATTACATACGACACGTCTGTGGGTAGGAGATTACTGTTCCGAAAAAGAGCTTGCCAGGCTCTCAGAAAGCTCAGCCGGAATAGATCGTCTGGCTGTGTTCAGAGCTGATATCGACAATCTTGGACAGGCATTCGTAAATGGATTCGACGACGCTCATGTCAACATCATGCGTACATCTGAATTCTCCTCAAAGCTGTCCCTGTTCTTTAAGCACGACATCAACTCAATACTTGCCGAGCCGCAATTCAGGCTGGACGAAGGCTCCGGTGGACGCAATGCTGTAATAATCTACTCCGGTGGAGACGACGTTTTCGCAGTTGGAAGCTGGAACGATATTATCGGCTTTGCCGTTGACCTTCAGAAGGCTCTCGGTAAATTCAGCCTGAATACACTCACGATATCCGCAGGAATAGGTCTCTACCCTGCTGAATATCCGATATATGAAATGGCTTCGGAAACCGGCAGACTTGAAGACAAAAGCAAGAGCAATCCGGGTAAGAATTCCATCACCCTGTTTTCTGATGATAACTGTTATTCATGGAATGAATTCTCAGAAAAAGTGATAGGTGAGAAGTACGGCGCTATCCGCAGATTTCTTGACAACAACTCGGAAAAAGGAAAAGCAATGCTTTACAACATGCTTGAGATTATCCGAAACCGCAACAATGAAAACAGACTGAATATAGCAAGATTTGCATATCTTCTTGCAAGAGTTCGGCCTACAGATGAAAAATCCCCCGACTTCAGGGAAAAAATCGAGCGCTTTGACAGCTTCAAAAAACAGATGTACGCATGGATCCAGAATGAATCCGATGCAAAACAGCTGATAACTGCGATCTATCTCTTTGTATATACTGAACGTGAAAGGACGGATAACAATGAACGATAACCGATTTAACAGCAGACCCTCTGCCCCATCAAGACCGATTGTAAAGAAACCTCCCCTTGCTCCCAAAACATATGTAAAGCAGGCAGAGGAGGTAATTCTGGAACTTGACAAGAACAGAAACGGCAATCCTGATCTCTCGACAAGTCAGCTCCGTAATATCCACACCATGATCACGGAATTGTACAACATGGCTTCACATTACGACAAAGAAGAGCTCACAGATGAGATACTCAGCCACATTCAATATATAAAAATGAAGATAGCATATAACGCAGGCCGTGACAAAAAAGTACGGGATTTTATCTGAGGGCTCAGCTGATGGAATATCTTGACGCAGCAGTCAACAGATCTGCATTATTGCTTGTATGCCACTATTCAGAAGCGCTTGTAGCATACCATAAGTTCTATCACGATGAAAACGACTGATAAAGGAGAATGAATATGTTTGCAAAAATACTTATAAAAGGTGAACTTGAAACTGTGACCGGTCTTCATATCGGAACTGGCGGAGCATATTCGGCTATCGGCGCCGCAGATTCTCCGGTTATCAGGGACGTCATAACCGGAGATCCTATGATCCCCGGAAGCAGCCTTAAGGGTAAGCTGCGCTCGCTTCTTGCAAGAAAATACAATGATTCAATTCGTAATCCGGAAGAGGACTGCAAGGAAATAAAGGAACTGTTCGGCGCGATGAAATCCCCCAGCCGGCTTATCTTCTCAGATATGTACATGACAGAGGAAAGCAAAAAGCAGCTTGCGTCCGCCGGAATAAACACCCCCACTGAAATCAAGTTTGAAAACACCATCAACAGACTGAGCGCAATTGCTAATCCGAGACAGATAGAGCGTGTGATCCGCTCCTGCAGATTTGAAATGGATATCATCTATGACGCAAAGGACATCTCCGAAGCCGAAAGCGATATAAAGCTCCTGTGCGATGGTATGAAGCTTATTCAGTATGATTACCTCGGAGGTCATGGTTCAAGGGGTTACGGAAAGGTGCGTTTCACTGATCTTTCTGCACAAGTCGTATCCGGTGACGATTCAGATGAGCTTGATCTGCTTATCAGCAGGATAAACAACGAATTAAACGGAGTATGCAATGAAGTATAAGCTATACAAGATGAAATTCACCACTCCGGTTCATTTCGGAGAGGGACACTTAGGCGGTTCGGCAGAAAACTTCCTTGCGGACAGGCTTTTTTCGGCGTTATATATCGAAGCTCTGAAATCAAGCCCTGACACGGCAGACACGCTCTGCACCGCTGCAAGCAAAGGAGAGCTTATTCTTTCGGACGGTCTTCCCTATATAGGCGATGAACTGTACATTCCTAAACCAATCATAAAAATCGACGGTGGAGAAAGCAGCTCAGTACTGAAAAAGGCATTCAAGAAGCTATCCCACATTCCTGCTGGCAGGATAGACGATTACCTTAATGGAACTCTTGAACCAATAGCAGAAAACGAAAAGCTCAGGCAGCTCGGCAGGTTAGCCGACACGACCCGGGCAGCCGTCTATAATGGCACAGATGACGCACTGCCATACCGCGTCGGTACATACAGCTTTAATAGTGGCAGTGGTCTGTATTTCATCGCCGGGTACGAAGACGACGAGATATTCAATTTACTTGACGACACCATAATGTCACTCGGTTATACCGGTATCGGCGGTAAGGTGTCTTCTGGTCTTGGTAAATTCTCTGCGTTCCCTGAAGAGGTTCCAGACGAAATTCTGAAAAGGCTCGATGGAAAACACGACCGGTATATTACGCTTTCAGTATCAATGGCAAAGGAAAATCAGCTTGATAAAGCGCTTGACAATGCTGGGTATATGCTGATAAAACGAAGCGGATTCATAAACTCCCAAACCTATTCCGACACCCAGCGAAAGAAGCGTGAAATGTACTGCTTTGCGGCAGGCTCCTGCTTTGAAAACAGATTTGAGGGGTATGTCGCCGATCTTTCAGACGGTGGAAGCCACCCGGTATACAGATATGCAGTGCCGATGTTTATGGGGGTGGATCTGCCATGAATAACAACGGAAAAATCACAAATTACAAGGTAACTCTTGAAGTCAGAGGTCCCGTTTTTATCGGCAGCGGACAGACGATCTCAAAGAAAGACAGCCTGTGGGTATTCGGTGAGAAAAAGGTCTATGTTCTGGATATGATGAAAGTATTTGACGGCTTGAAAAAAGTCGGTCTGCTTAAGGCTTATGAGGACTACCTTCTTGACCCCAGGCAGAAGAACTTTACGGATTTCATACAGAGCAACTCCACAAAGCTGTCCGTTGAAAAATGCAGGCAATGGGCAGCGTATTCCCTGACAGCAAGGAATATTGCCGAATCCGGGACAAGCCGCAGCAAAGGCGGCGGCTCTGATGATATCCTTGCATTCATGAAAGATCAGTTCGGCTGTCCATACATTCCCGGAAGCAGTCTGAAAGGCGCACTGCGGACGATAATACAGGGAGCTGAAATAATAAATGACCGCAGGAAATTCAGCGGGCTTACACGCAGCATAGAGGGCGAAGAACTCAGAAGCCGGCCAAGGTACCTGTCAAATCAGGAAGATACTATTTCCGATACCCTGTTCAATACGCTCGGACGCAACGAAAAGCGGCACTCCGACGCAGTAAACGACTGTTTCGCAGGCATGAGGATAAGCGACAGTGCGCCGCTCACAACCGACGACCTTATACTCTGCCAGAAAGTTGACGTTGATGTTTACGGAAAGGAACACGCTCTGCCTATACGCCGCGAATGCCTGAAACCCGGAACCCGAATCCAGTTCCATATGGAAATTGACGAGAGTATGTTTAAATACGGCAGAAAGGATATTCTGAATTTTTCAGACATTTTCTATGACGACTATTTTGACAGTTTTCTCGGGGCGTTCGGAGAAATCGACCATGAGGGAGATACCAACAAACATCTCCTGATGTTAGGCGGCGGCACAGGGTATGCTACCAAGACCTCGACCTACTCACTTTATGATGACAAAGACGCTGCTCTGCGTGCAGTCCAGCGGATAATGATCGAAACCACCTCCACACGCAGCAAACGTGACCCTCACAAGCATATCAACGATGAAAATGGTCACAAGGTTTCACCACACATGAGAAAATGCACAAGAATAGGAGGTGAGCTTTACGACTTTGGACTTTGTGAGGTTCAGATAACAAGCCTATAACCTCCGTTTTCAGCCGATGGCTCTACAATGCGGTTTATGAGTGTTTTCACAGTGAAAGGAGAGTTGTTATGCATTCAAATCGATTTTCAGCCGCAAATGCCCATTTTTGCCGCATAACAGAGCCATCTGGCAGAGGGAGGATATAGGAAACTACTTCCCCGACAGGGGACGGAAACTTATTCTGATTATGCGTTATAAATTGCCTCTTCTATCATATAGGAAACTACTTCCCCGACAGGGGACGGAAACCCACGCACCTTGGCGAATGCCTTGCACCTCTTGACGGTGTTATATAGGAAACTACTTCCCCGACAGGGGACGGAAACAAACGGTATACCGCATTGCAACCCGTTTCAATCTCAAAATATAGGAAACTACTTCCCCGACAGGGGACGGAAACGATTTTCGTTGTGATGTTCATGTTATCCTCTTTTCCGCCGTGATATAGGAAACTACTTCCCCGACAGGGGACGGAAACAACAGCTTGAATTTCAGCGTTCTGAACCGGGAATTTATATATAGGAAACTACTTCCCCGACAGGGGACGGAAACGCACTCACCATTTGAGTACGCCCAGCACCCTTGTAAAATATAGGAAACTACTTCCCCGATAGGGGGACGGAAACGCTTTTATAGGAAAAGGCATAGACAAAATTAACAGAAAAATACGTTTTTAAGAGCGGGGCCCTTACAACAAGGGCTCTTAGCTTTTAAATATATTTAAAGGAGGTTTTATTATGAAGCACTATATCGTCACAACCCTTATCCTGGCAGGCACACTGGCTCTTTGAGGGTGCGGAACCAATGACGAAAGATCGTCAACAGCTCCTACTGATGAGATCACTACCGAGATCAGTGGTATCACGGCAGCAACCACCGCCACTACCGAGCCTACGATGTCTGTGTTCCTCGGCGATCAGCTTCCGTGGCCTGATTATATTCAGGGCACTGAGGTTAAGCTTGACATCGCCACCTCGTATCAGATTACTGTGGAAACGCTTTCTTACGAAGACTACACCGACTATCTTCTGCTTATGCAGGATATGGGCTGGGAAATAACATGGAACGCCAAAGGTATTGCATACGCGTCCAAGGATAATGGTGCTCTTCGCTCTTGTGTCCAGCGGGCAGAGCCTAATACAGGGCGCACATTCATACACGTATGGACGAACGAGAACTAAAAGCACTCATCAAACGGCGTAGACTCCAAATCTTGGTTCACAGTATCATCTATTACCGTTTTTCGGATAATATTATAGACGATGCCACATGGTCTGCTTGGGCGCTCGAGCTTGAAGAGCTGCAAGCAAAATACCCAGAGATTGCGGAGTCTTGCCCATACGCCGATGCGTTTATGGATTTATATAGGAAACTAATTCCCCGATAGGGGACGGAAACCTTATACGGTCTGGTCTTGTTGAACTCATGCTTTTCAGCAATCATATAGGAAACTACTCCCCGACAGGGGACGGAAACCTACCAAGTCCAGCGCCGTAATAGGTGAACTCATTGAATATAGGAAACTACTTCCCCGATAGGGGACGGAAACCTGTTGTATCTATACCACTTGTCGTAGTACCCTACCAGTATATAGGAAACTACTTCCCCGATAGGGGACGGAAACACAATGTAGTCAAGCGCATTACTAAGCATTTCGTCCGATATAGGAAACTACTTCCCCGACAGGGGACGGAAACTATGTGAGCTGTGCAAACTCACCACAGCAGTCAATAGCCAGCATATAGGAAACTACTTCCCCGATAGGGGACAAACTAAATTAAAGGAGCACAAAATGAAAATTCTCTTTTCACCGCTCGGTATGACCGACCCGATACGATTTTTCAAGGATGGCGCAGCATTGAATGTGGCGCGCAAATATCAGCCGGATGTAATTTATCTGTATATGTCAAAAGAAATCGTCCAGAAGCACAAAGAGGACAACAGATATGTTTACAGCTTTGAGAAGCTTGGCGAACTGCTTGGCAAGGACTTTGAGATCCATACAATTGAACGTCCTGATTTAGAAGATGTTCAATTGTTTGACAGTTTCCTTACTGAATTCAGAGCTATTCTTGAAGAGATACATAATGATCACCCCGACGCTGAGATTCTCTTGAATGTATCCAGCGGATCCCCTGCAATGAAAAGTTCGCTGCAGATCCTTTCACTTACACTGGATTTCCCATGCACTCCGGTTCAGGTTTCTTCGCCAATGGCAAAGAGCAATCCCAGAGTAGACAATGAATCCGACCTGTCACCGGAAGATCACTGGGAGCTCAACGAAAGCAACGAAACAGATGATGACCGCTGCATAGTTTCCCAGACGACCAACCTGCTTGATGAATTCAGAAAGCAGACCGTCATTGACATGGTGAGATCCTATAATTATACTGCCGCATACGATATTGCAAAAAAATCCCCCGCATTCTCTCAGAAATGCAGGGAAATGCTGGACGCTGCCTGTGCCAGACTAAAACTGAATTATTCAAAAGCCAGGACTATATTCGGGAAATACGGCGTAAAGGTAATTACGGACGCACCAAAAGAATGCCTTGATCTGTACGAATATCTGCTGGTAATAAAGGTCAAGCTTCATAACGAAGAATATGCGGACTTTCTGAGAGCACTGACGCCTGCAATCGCCAATCTATACGAACTGTATCTCAAGAGAAAATGCAACATTGATCTCGAAGATTATACAGTTCCTGACCGTGAAGGGAAACGCATCTGGGACAGGCGTAAAATGAGCGGCTCAGATGTCCTGGGTTTCCTTGACGAAAGATATGGTACACTTAAAGACAACTCACCAGTATATTCGGACGCCCTGGTGGAACTTATCGGCTGCTATTCCAAGGAACCAGACGCCACGATATGTTCCGCAGAGATACGTCGAAAGGTCGAATCCAGACTACGCAATCAGGCAGCTCATACGATAGTAGCTATTTCCGCTGATACAGTAAAAAAAGAAACAGGTTTTACCCCTGACGAAATTTTCAAGAAGCTTGTCCAGATGTTCAACTACTGCGGATTTACCTTTGCAGAAAACTGCTATGATAAAATGAATGACGCTATTATTGAGAGTATATAAAAACAGCCCTTGCCGTAATTGGCAAGGGCTGATTTAAATAATATCAAGTATTATCACTATAGAATTTTGCAACCAAGCATAGAAGGTTATTATTCAGATCCACAAATAACATATATATTCCAAAAGGGGCATTAAAATTTATCAGACCCAGCTCTTAGCAACTTCCAGCATACGTACGAAATCCTCCGTATCAAATGCCCCATTGCCCCAGCTTAGTCTTATCGACTGCTCGGTATACTCATCGGAAAATCCCATTGCTTTCAGCACATGACTTGGCTCATGGCTTGCCGCGTTGCACGCGGAGCCGTTGGACATTCCGCAGAACTGCTTGCAGTACTGCATAAGTGCGACCGAATTCATTCCGTCCAGTCTGACGTTGAGCGTGTTCGGAATGCAATATTTCCTGTCTCCGTTTACTGAATAAGAAATGCCGGACTGCTCGAGCAGCTGATATATCATCTGCTTTGTTTCTTCGTACTTTTTCAGATTCTCCGCGTATTCCTTTTCCGCAATTCTGCAGGCCTCGCCCATTCCGGCGATAAGCGCCGTGGGGACTGTTCCAGGACGAAACCCGTGCTCCTGACTTCCGCCAAAGGACATAGGCGTCAGCGGCGGGAGCTTATAGCGTTTCTTCCGCATGACCAACACGCCTACGCCCTGCGGACCGTACATTTTATGCGCGCTCGCAGACAGGAATGTGTACTTTACCCCACGGAGTTCCTCGACCAGCTTTCCGAACGTCTGCGCCGCGTCAACGTGGAAGAATATATCCCTGCCTGATAACGCTTCCCCGATCTCCTTTACCGGCTGAACGATACCCGTTTCGTTGTTTGCGTGCATAACGCTTACAAGCAGGGTATTTTCTCTGACCGCGTTCAGTACGTCGTCTGCACTCACTCTTCCTGATTCATCTGGAGAAATGTAAGTCACTTCAAAGCCCTGCTTTTCGAGTTCGCCTAACGGCTGTAAAACAGCTTTGTGCTCTATCGCCGTTGTGACGATGTGCTTCTTTTCGGTCTGGCGTGCATAATTGACCAAGCCGAAAACCACCATATTGTCGCTTTCGGTCGCTCCGCTTGTAAAGAACACTTCGTCCTTTTTTATGCCGAGCAGGCTTGCGACCTGTCCGCGCGCCTTATCGACCACCGAACTTGCCTTTTCACCGAATGTATTGTTCATGTTGTCCGCGTTGCCGTAGGCGTTGCGGTAAACGTCCACCATCACGTTCAGCACTCGTTCGTCAACAGGCGTGGAGGCGTTATAATCAAGGTATGTACTCATTTCTTGCGCGGCTCCTTTGATGACAGATCAAGCAGATCCTGAATGTTCTTGACGAAATTCGTTCCGCTCAGATAGCCGATTCCCCTTTCGAGGTGCAGCTTGAAATACTTGTTGACGATATCTTCGTCCGTTCCCAGACCGTTCTTAATACACCACGCTTTGATAAGCGCCTCGTAGATCTCATGGTATTCTCCGGCAAAGGTCAGCCAGCTCATTTCTACATTGCTGTCCGAGTCGATTTTAATGTCGGTGGGTAAAGTCCCCTCATGGAGAGAATAGCAGAATGCCCAGCGGCAGAGAACGTTCCAGTTCTGAATGCCGGTTTTGCCCTTTAGGCGGGACAGCTTCTCTTTTGCAGTGTTCGACAGGCGTATCTGTTTAATTACCATTCGCTATCTCCTCCTTAAAGTATCCATCTTCAATTGTAGACGACTTTGTGTCTTCATCGTATCTCAGAGTGAACTCGCTGCTTACATGCTTCTTGATGATGTTGTAGTAGGTGCTGTCGATCTCCGAGTCGGTGGAAAGGATTATCGTCTGCTCGCTCGCATTCGGGAAGTACTTTGTGATAAGCGCCTTCCTGTGAATGGAATCAAGTCTTGCAAGCGGAGTATCAATAATTACCGGCAGCTTTTTCTTGGAGCATATCGCCAGCGCCCAGAGCATTGAGATCACCATAAGCTGCTTTTCGCCGGCGGAGAAAGAATCCTTGGGGATAACATTTCCGTCCTTGTCAAGGCAGTAGTAATCCAGAGTTTCGGGGTTCATATCTATACGGTCGAAGAGCTTTTTCTTATCAAGCAGGATCTTGTACCGCTCGGTCATCGTCTTAGCAAGGGATTCGATCTTCTCCTTCTGAAGAGCCAGCTGGTACTGTTTTGCCACCCGCTGGGCGTACAGAGCGTACTTATGCATACGCTGAACATCGTCGTCACGCTCGATAACTGAAAGGTAATGAGTTACACAGCGATTGAACTCGGTAGAGGCTCTGAGAAATTCACCATTTGCCGTGGATCTGTCCTTTTTCAGGTTCTCAATGCGGATCCCTATTTCTTCAATCTGGACATTAAGCTGCGCTATCGTCTTGTATAATTTCTGTACCTTCTTATCGTCTATATCTACCGACAGGTAGTTTTCTATTTCATTAACGCGCTTCTTTGCCGATACAAGAGCAGACTTGTCCGCTTCATATCGCCCGCGAACATCAGCCAGCTGATGATTGACAAGCAATAAGCACTGATGATACGCCATATCAGAAAGGTCGTAAACACATTTAGTCTGCTGGCTGTCGGCAGCTTTTCTCACATACTCGGCAAATGATTCCAATGCCTTATTTTTCTTCTCGCCCTTGCTGAACATGCGAATAAACTCGCCGATCTTATCCACAGCAAGACGGGTGTTTTTATCCTCCTGCTCGCGCCTGGACTGGGAGAGTATATCGTCAAGCAGCGGGCGCACAAGCTCCAGCGGAAGCTCCGAGCCGGCGAACTCTATGAGTTCCTCGTTTATGTGCGACAGCCTGCCGTTAAGCTCTCCTTTTTCGGTGTAGAGATCTTGAGCCTGTGCGTTGATATCTCCGCCCTTGGCTTTATATTCCTGCTCTTTTTTATCAAGCTTCTTGCTCAATTCTGTTCGTTCGGATTCAAGCGCGGCGATCTGGTCGTCTATCTGTTTGCAGACAGCTTCTTTTTCATCGCGGATCGCACGCAGTTCCTCAACGCGGGTCGATTCGTAATTTTCAATGTGTTCAGCATTGAGCCGATTCATGATCCGCTGGAGATCGGAAGACAGGGAGTCGATAACATTGATCCCGAGCAAGGATTTTATTGCGTTCTTCATCGCTTCGTTGGTTTCACCGCTTGCGAGTTCGGCTATTTTCTCACCGTCAAAGAAGAAGAAATTCGCAAGGCCGCTCGGCAGAACGCTTTCAACGAACATCGCCCAGTTCTTCGAAAGGAACGGATCCGCAACACCGTTCTTCATAACCTGCACATGGTCTGTCATTCTGCTTGCCTTGGAAGTCCACGAGCGCCTTACGGTATAGGTATTCATGTCATCGTCGGCGTTCATGTCGAACTCCAGCTCCACATAACTTTCGAGAGTTCCGTCAGCGGTATTGACATGCGCTCTGAGGTACTGACCATAGGATTTGTGGCTGCTTTCCGATACGGCAAAGGAGTTAGCTCCGTACAGCGCCAGCAGTATCGCTTCGAGAAAAGTCGTCTTTCCTCTGCCGTTCATTCCGCCGATAAGAACGACCGGCTTGTCTTTATTGAATTCATACACATTGTCGGAGGCATACACTCCGAAATTGTGCAGTACCAGTTTTTTTATTATCATTCGTCGTCTCCATCAAATTCTTCCGCTTCCGGCAGGACATCATCGTTTTTGCCATATACACGTTCGTCGAACTTTCCGCCGTTGTCGCGCCTGCGGTCGATACGGTCGTAGTAATATTTCTTGGCGTCAGCTTCATCGGCATAAAAATGCTGCTTTATCGTGCTTTCTATCTGGTCGAGGATACCCTTTCTGTTATTCATCGTATCGGAATTTGCCTCTATATCTATCAGCGAGTACATCATCTGGAACAGCATACTGTCATGCTCCGGAGCTTCTTCATTGTACACGATAGGCTGCACTGTTTCATCGTTCTGCATAGGAACAGTATTATCTGCGCAGACCTGCTTAAGGATATCCCACTCCGGCTTTCTGAACGAACTTGTTATGTAGAGCGAATCATCGGGAAACGGCTTGCCCATTACTTCCTCATATATTCCCGGCAGCGTATCGGCAAATTCATGCTTTTCCTTTACCCATATCCGTCTTATCTCTTTCAGTTCCTCAATGGTAATGAGTTCGAGGTCTGCAAACTCCTCAGGACCATCTCTGTTGATATCAAGCTGTATCTGGAGCAGTCTTTTCAGCCACGCTTCGCGCTGGCTACGGACATAAGGACCGTGGTTGAGCCTGCCCGAGCAGCCCTGGAGATAGCCGCCCATCCGCCTGAAATCACGGCGCTCTCTGTCCCTGTCCTTTGAGCCGTTCTCGTAGTATTCGTTGCCTATTTCATTGCGGAACTCCAGCAGGGGCGTCATCCATTCCTTTTCGGAGTCGTTGGCTATCATAGCCTCCATCGACTTATCCTGCTCGACCATTGTGCATACCCAGCAGCCGAATCTGCTCTTTCCGCAGCTCGGAAGTCCGGCTTCCACCATCATCGGGCACTCGCCGTCTTCGGTAGCGCCCCTGTACATGGTGAGCAGGTCGTTGTTGTCGTATCCCCACGGGTTCTTGTACTGCATAAGGAACACCCAGACATCGTTGTTGTTCCAGTTTTCCAGCGGTGAGAAAACAAGCTCGTTTGCCATTGTGGGGTTAGGACTTAGCAGCTCTCTTACACGCAGTTTCTCATAGTAAGCCATGGTCTTGGCGCGGTTCGCGCTCTCAGACTTTCTTGTGCCGAGGACGAGGATTATCTCTCCGTGCGCGGCTATGCACTCTTTAACGAAGTCGTTTACCGGGCGTATCTTAAGTCTGTCAGTGCACCATCTGAAACGCTTTCTCGGGAACGGATACCCCTTCCCGAGCAGGTTCACCCAGAATGTTTCGTTCATCTTCGGGGTCAGCCTGTGGGTAACAAAAGGGAGCCCCTGTGCCTGAGCAGTTTCGTCCATTTTCTTCAATGAATTATCTGCCCAGCGGGATACCACAGGAGACTCCACCAGCGTATTTGTATTGATGATATGTACGGTTTTCGTGAGCTTTTCAGCGGGAAGGGTCGACAAAGAAAGCCACACCAACTGAAGCGCAGCCGTACTGTCCTTTCCTCCGGAATAACCAATGACCCACGGAATGTCGTCAGCAAGATACAAATTGCGGATAGTTTCCATGGAACCGTCAATTATTTCCTTTGTTATAGTAACCTCTTTAGTTTTGCAGGATTCGCATTCAGCCATCTTTCCACCTCAAAGAATCCTACACTAAATCAAAATCTATGAATTGTCACGCGGAAGCCGCATGATCAAATCTATCATTCCAGTATTTGGCACTGAACGAATATATCCCTTGCCGTTTGTCGCGGTTATGGGGACAAGGTACGCCGAAGTATCATCACCGACATAAATAACGGTTGTTGGCTCATTCGTTAGCAGTTTATAAATTTCATCGACCGAGTAGAAAATCTGCTCGCTGCCATTGTCGATGTAAATTCCCTCAACTTGTTTTGGATTGTTAGAAAATGTAGCATTTTCTTTCATTTTTATCCGTATTGCTTTCATGGCGGACCCCTCTTGTTTCTTTCTTGCTAGGTTCCACCAGACACAACAATACTGCCAACAGCCATAAGGCTCTTGACAAAATGATATTAGTGTAGTATAATAAATCTGCACGACCAAAGCTAATCTATTAGACAACACTATTTGTGACTGATGGACTTGCTGTGCCAACACCGATGAGTACCAGTCATCGGTGTTTTTTATTTCAGCCCATCTTCTTTCTGCTTTTCTTCCTCGGACAGATGAATTCCGAGTAGCTGTTTTATGCGATTGCTCACCAAATCAATGGCAAGCTCATTTGATACGACTTTACCTTTGGAGTCTATCGCTCTGCCCTCCCAGTCCTTCATATTTGAGCGCGACCAGTTGACCTTGCGGAGTTTTTCCAGGTTTTTTATCATGTTGACTTTAGGGTTGGAATAGAAATAAGCTCCCAGCTTGCCAAACGCCGCTATCGTGATGTTAAGGCATAAAATGTAATTCTGCCGGAGGTCAGATTTAGCAATTTCCTTGTTCATAAGTTCCTGCCATTCAATGACATTAGATACAACAGAATTCCAGAAATCAAACAGGAATTTCCTGTCTGATTCTGTTACATCGCCGCTCTTTATTATGCGTTTATTGGCTTTGTATATGTTGTTCAAAGTAAACAGCTTAGAAGAATTCTTGCCGAGATTGTCTTTCTCCTTGTCTGTAAACTGGTCGAAAAATGGAATCTGGGATATAACGTTTTTCGTTGCAACCGCTAAATCATCGCGGGAATCATAGAGCGTTGCAATGGAGTTAGAGCTTTTTACCGCATGCTTATTGAGATCGGTGAACATCTGCTGGCTGCGTTCCAACCCTTTATCCTCAAAGAAAACCACAGATATGGTTTCCTCTCCTAAAGAAGCGTCATCTTTCAGCGCTTCCTCAATGGCGGCTTTTCTGTGCTGACCATCATTGATGAGGAAAGTGGTGTCCATGTCTATCTCAAGTATGCCAATGTCAGATTGGCCGTCATACGGCAGGAACGCAAACTTGCCGTCTATCGAGGCAGAAAGAGCAGAAAACACGTAAGAATCGCGGTTGTTAACAATATACTTTCGTATAGTTGGAATTCTGCTTTCGTTAAGCTTCCGCTGTGCGCGGAACTCCGGACTTACAACATCGTCTGTATCAGAAGCGAACAGTTTCGGAAGAACCTTAAGCGGAACCATAGATACGTAATATTCTTTTCCCGCCTGAACACCACGTACCGCCGGAAACTTATATGAGAAAGTCATAAGCGCTCGCCCTTTCCAATATACTTAAGTATATTTCAACTATACTTAAGTATATACTATTTTTACTTGTTTGTCAAGATGAAATTGGTCACGAATTGAAATAGTTTTCGTGCAGAGTATATGTCTTGTAGCTTTTCACAACATTGACAGCGTGCTCTAACAAAATTTAATCAATAAACCTCTCATGAGTCATTCCCAACAACCATACGGACAACTCAAATCATCAATATAATCTGTTTGCACCGATTCAATCATGTTTGATTCTTTATTATATATTGCACACAAATGAATATACAATCCAATTGTAGTTTGAATCAACCATTCATCACCGTTGTGTTCAAGTACTTCAATATCAAATTCTTCACAATCACTTAATTCTGATACTTCAGTCGGATCAGAATATGATTCAACTTTGCATATGCTATCTACAATTAAATTAAGCAAGTAATTAGATTTCGTGATTTCAGCAATGCCATCTATTTGATTGACTGTTAAACCCATAATTTCTTTGATAATTGGCCGTTTTCCAGGCACCAATACATCAGATTTAGAGATATCCGTTCCAACTATGGAGTTTTCTATATATTCAGTAATCTTATCATAATATCCAGATTTATTCTTTTCAATCTCATCCACAAGCTGCTCTCTTTGTTCGACTTCAAGAATTCTTTCGGCTGCATAATTATCTAAAAAGCTTCTCATTGAAGGCCAATAATGAAATCGAGAGCAACTGATTCCCAATTGTTTAAGATCCATTAACAAATCATCATGCAGTTTATTTTTATCTGTGGGAGAAGAAAAATCGTTAACATTACTAGTAATAAAATGAACATCTTCACTCTTATTTACGTAAGCAAGATTAAGAGCCGTTCTCCACACCAAATAATCGCGATAACCAGTGCTTCCATCTGCCTTAAAAGGCTTTTTTCTCTGTAAAGCTCTACGAACTACTACTTCATGCGGGTCGTCAGGATAGCTCTCTGCTTCACCCCCAAAATTTTCAAATGAGAAAAAATCAAGAAAGTTTCTATATTTTTCGGTTTCTGTTTCAATAAAATCGTCAAGTGGAATTGAAATCTGATTTTCAACCATATTATTTATAGCTCTAAGTGCTTTACTCATACGCTGTATATTATCAGATAACATTTCTCTATACTTATTGACGGTCTCATCTACAACTATCTGTCCCAGCACTATTGTTCCTATTTTTTTAATACCACAAAAGTATGCATTCTTCATATAAAAATCAGAACACAAAATACTGCTGTCAAGGAAAATCAACATACTCTATTCCTCCACTATTGAATCTAAAAAACATTCTCTTGACGTTATTTTATTGATAACTTGAGTCTAGTAAACATTACGGCAAACAAATATGAGAAGAGCATATTGTCTGTCTGCCCGTTTTTGGGGGCAGACAGACATAATAATACTACACTTTACGATTCATCTTTGATAAGCTCCCAGAACGCCCTGTCCTTGCAATAATACGGCGCGGACGAGCCCAGCTTTACAATGCTGTAATGCTTTTCCAAGCGCTTTATCTCTGTGTATAGAGTATCCTCCTGCCCCTTTGAGCTGGTGTTGAACAGCGTCTTGACCTCTTTCGGCGAAAGATCATCGACCCTGTGTACTATCCAGTTGAGGATATAGGACGAAAAGTCGTCCTCATCAGTATGGAAATGCTTAAGGAACTGCGTTGAAAGGATAGTGCCCACGCCGAATTCTCTGCCCTCCTTAAGTATCTTTCTAAGAGCAGGATAGCCCATTTTAAGGAAGTTGTCAGCTTCGTCAACAAGTATGAACTTTGTCATCTGACGTAGCTTTCCATCGCTTATGCTATGCCCGTGCACTTGCATTTGGGAATAAAACAAATCAAGCGTCACCGCCACAACAAGATTTTGAATAAGCGGATCATATCCGCTCAAATCAATAACTGTCACGCCGTTTATAAAGTCATAGAGAGGCATAGCGGCAGAGGATTCGGGTTCGAATATTTCAAACTCCGTCAATGTGTTTAACGCAGTCGATAGGCTGTCCTCCTTGAACGAATCGCCGGAAACATAATTAGCATATACTTCGGCTAATGTAGGCGGAGTTTTATTCCATGTTGATGGATTTCCGGCATATATTCCCCTATGCTCATATGCTTCCTTAATACTGTTGCGCAGGGCGCTTTCCTGAACAGTACCAATATGATAAGTCTTTTTTATCGTTGCCACAAAGGCATTGGCTGTGTGCAGCGGAAGCATAGGCATAAAGTTTACCGGAACAGTGATAGAAAATGGATTGAACGGCAGATGATACAGCTTATACACCTTTGCTCCGGTAGCGTCCACGAAATCCTTTTTGTTCTCGTTGTAGTCGCCCTTATAATCGAATATCAGAATGCCTAACTGATCTCCGCCGGGATTATTTTTCTGCTCCCTTACAAGCTGAGTAATAAGCGACTTTGTGAACTGCGTCTTTCCGGTTCCCATTGTGCCGATTATACCAGTATTCGGGTGCAGCACTTTATCAGTATCGTTGGGATACCAGTAAATCGGTGTGTGGTTGTTTGCGTCCTCGCCGATCAGTATTTTCATTCCGTCGGGAGATGGAATGTACTCGCCTGCTGATTCCGCAGGAACTTCAACCGCCTGCGGTTCAGGCTCAGATACAGGGATATCTTCGACTGCCGATGAAACCTCCGGTTCCGGCTGAATATCAATCGGCTGTTCGGGTTCTTCCGGCTCATCGTTTGCTGCGCCGACAGTAACCAGAACAGGCATCGGCGTTTTCTCAGATTTGATGTTATCATCGAAATCGTCATTGACCGTTTCATCATCGTCAACTTCATCTGTGTCCTCGGTCATATAGACAGGCTCAACAAATCCAGCAGAACTGAAATTACCAAGCATACTGCCGCACACATCTGACATTCCAAGCATTTCAGAATAAATATCATCTACCGACTTTGTGACATACTTTCTGCCGTCAGACTCAAGGAAACGCAGAATTGTTATGCCATCGTCAATTACAGCTCCCCTCTTAATGCTGCCTTTCTTAAAGGAAAGCACGATACCGTCGCCGATAGTTTCCCTGAGCGAAGATGATACAACAAAATCATCATTGAGGAGCTTCCCGCGGGTGTCGGTGTTTACTATCTGTTCCCAGTCCTGCGATTCCCAGACATTGTACAGATTCATCTTTTCAGCGCTTACGATAGCAAGCTGAACTATGAAATTACGATAAACCTTGTTCTGAATGAAATTCGGGCGGGCAAGCTTAAGCAAATTCTTATCGAATATCTCGCGTGTCCTCTTTATCTGCCCTTTCGCCTTAGTCAGTTCGTCATCGTTCTCGTAACCTATCTTGACTTCCAGAGGATAGAGGTGAACCAGCACCTTACCATCAGCCTTTTCAACGCCGAACATAAGCAGGTCGTCGCTTGTGGGAGCGCTCTCAAATCCAAGGTTCTTTGATGAGAATAAACCTTCCTTCTGAGCATAGCCAACAGACCCGGACACTCGCAGGATTTCTTCGAGAGAAATAGGAATCCAGGTAATATTATCGTCCTTGAGGAACGCCAGAGCCAGCTTTATAGCGGACTGAATGCTTATCTTCTCCTTCGAGAAGTTCGACTTGTAGGATATCAGCTTGAGCAGCCAGTCGCCGTTTACAGCATTAAACATATCTATCATCCGGCGGACGTCTTCGCGAGTACCGGTGGTATAGCCGTTCTCGGTCAGATAATCCCTGATGATGTTTTCGTACTGCTTTGTCTTTCTGGTAACGGTTATGGAATCGTAACCGCTGGAGCTGGTATGCTGGTCGCTGTAATGAATTATCATCACGTCCTGCTGGTCGTTCTTGAAGAAATTGAGGTCAACACGCGGGTCGATGAACACTACCCAGTTAGACGCGTCGTATGTCTTCTCGATCATTTCGGTTTCATGCTCATCTACGCTTGTGCAGGACACAACGCCGCTCTGATAAGGATTTTGAGTACCGAAAACGTACATCGCAGAGTTATACACATCGGCGAGTTCAAGCAGCTGATTATCTTCGCAGTTATAAAGCGTTCCGTATCCGGTGCGGTATTGCTTGGTTTGCCCGTAGTACATTGAAGTAACTCCGGACATCATGCCGTTCAGCATCGAGCCTGACCTTATGTCAGAAGCCGTGAAGAACCCCTCTTTGGATTCCTGGTCCATCTCGACAAAGGCGAGATGTGAATATCTGTACTTATCGTCCTTAATGCTGAGCTTATAGTAGTTCACATTAGTCATGAAAAGGTTGATGAACTCGCTCTCGGAATAATCTTCCTTGTCGTATTTGTAGCCCAGTTCATCCAGCATTTTCTTAAGGGCGGACTTGTTTGCAAGCGCCTCAAACGCATTGTAGATCTGGAGGTCGTTATATACGTTTATTGTAACCTTTGTCAATGCGGTATCCCTGTTCTGAGATACCTTTTTCAGCTCGCTGCGGAAAAACTCGACAATACCCTTGAACAGTTCAAGGCAGTTGCCCATATTTACCGCATTTATGATTATCTCATTGCCGCCTACGCCATCAAAGAGGTACTTGAAGTGGCTCTTGAAACGCTCGATTTTGTCGCGCACAAGTCCGCTGACAAACTGGCGCTGACCCATGTACTTCTTTCTCTTTGCAGGCGCATAGATAGTCCACTGTGGTGAAACGCTCTGCTCCTGTACGCGATACAGTTCGCCCGTATCTCCCTTATGTATCAGAGGTATCAGATTGTCTGAGGTGATTTTCTTCAGAACGTCCTCGCGGATCTCGGAGCTGCAATCTTCCTTCGCAAGCTGTAGCCGGAACGCAACGTTTAACGGATGCAGCGGCGAAAATGCAATTTTTTCCTCGGCGGGATAGTTTACAGTCCCGAGTTTCAGGACGTTTCTCGCATAGTTCGTCAGCGGCTCGTTCTTAAGGGAATTGAATACCTCCTGTACCGCGTCAACATACTCCTGCGCTAATTCACACAGGTCGTCATTATAATACGCAAGGCTTGGAAGTGTGGTATGCGTTCTGTAATACTCAATAAGGCTGTCAAATGCCTTGGATACTCTGTCGGGGAGTTCAAGCGGCACAGATCGCATATCGGTATCATTGATAAACTTGCAGCAGGCGGCGCCGTTGTCAACAATGAATTTCTCCGTTGCGAGATTCTGTTTGAAATCTGTTGCGGTATTGTATTCATTAGTGCCGAACTGGAGCTTATTATCACCAACATACTGGAAACTGCGTTGTTCCTTTAATTTAAGCTGTTCGATTCTTACGCCCGTGATTGAAACGCTCTTGGGAACATCGCTGTCAAATTCTATCGGTATCCTGTTGCCCATAATGGAAATATCGCCGCAGAACATATTACTGTCATTAATATATTCGTTGTCAAATTTCAGCTCGTACTGCGTATTTTTATCGTCAAGGCTAATATCAAATCCGTCACGCACAGATTCGGTAACTTTTGAGTCCCCATTACGATTGAACGTCATAACATCGGAACAGCTCAGAATCAGGCAGGAACGCTTGGTTCCCGATGTTTTGTTCGCCTTTATCTTAAACGAAGTCTGAAAAGATGGGTCGAACCATGACTTAGCGCAGCCGATTATTCCTATCCAAAAGACAAATCTATCGGTGTCATCGTTGTCATTTCGTGTGACCTTATTAGCAACTACCTTAACCAATGAATTTTCGGTGTTTGCGATATTTACGGTGATACGTCTTAAATTCTGGGTAACCTGCGTTGCGTTCCTTGTGGCTTCGTCTGCGTCTACTGAAAGCTTAGTCTTAAAGTTGTCCGAAAAATCAATGGACACAGTAAACTGACCTGCTTTCGCCGGAGCGAAAACAAGTATGTGCTTCCTATTGCCGCGGGCGGTTTCGTTGCGGACAAAGAAGTCTTCATCTTCAATGAGTGGGTCATTGCCATTGGCGACAGTTATCTTATTCACCTCAAGCGGCTTGCCTTTTTTCTTCTTGGCTTTCTGCGACTTGTCGGCATCAACGAAAGTTATTTCTTCGTACCACCTGCCCTGATGCGATTCCGCCGCCCTCTTGACCTTATCTGCAAAGCTGTCTGTAAACTCCCGACCGAGGTCGTCCTCAATATTTCCATGCTTTACGCTGTTGTCGATCTGCGAGAAAAACTTGCTGTTTGCACTGATTCTGCTCAGTATTTCGCTCTCGGAGCTAAGCCCAAAAGTAGTAGCAAACTCATGGTCTTTCAGCAAGCCGAATTTAGGATAATCGTCCTCATAAACTGCGCCTTTGTACAGTGCCTCGAGGATCTCCTCAAAATCATGCAGAGAATACGAATCGAGATAACCGGACTCCTCAACCTTTTCAAGCGCCGAGTATAAAATCTGTTTCTCGACATTATTCATCTCGCTATGCTTTATTCTATCCTCAATGCTGCTGCAAAATCTGTTCTTGTGGAATGGCATACCTTCCTTTTGCAGGCTTTCGGTACCGTTGGAAATACTGTCAACAGGGTTATGGCATATCAGCAGGATAGCCTTGTCCTGACAATCGTTTATCCAGTTTCTTAAGTGCGTGAGATATGCATTGGTAACGTCGATTTCGGGAACGATAACAAGCTGAATACCTTTCACCAAAACAGACGCGGTAATAAACTCCTCGCCGTCAGATGGCAGACTGCACTCAACATATTTGTTATCCTTATGGAGCTTGTCCATAATAGAATCGTAAAGCGACTGAACATCGCCGGAAACCTCCAGCTTAAGCGTATACTTATCGCCTCTTTTAAGAGATACATCATCAAAGAACGATAAGGTCATATCAGCAAGGTAATCATAAAAGGCTCTTAACATATTGTGCATCTCCACTATCACTCTTTTTCTCTATGAGGTTCAGTTTCTCATAGAACTCTACGATACAATCCTTCGAGGAATTATCAAAGAACAAGCCACGCTGCTCAAATCCCTTGAACAGGTCGTTCAGGCGCATTTTGTCATTGTCGCCTATCGTGACCTTTGTCATAAGCACAAGTTGTTCCTCGGTCATGGCGAGGACATTACCAGCCTGACCGCGCCTCTGGACAAATCCGTTTTTGCAGAAATCCATGAAACTCTTGGGGTAGGCGTCGTTCGCTCTCTTACGCTCGGTATTCATGAACTGAAGCATTATATCATCAAAAAAGCCGCGTATCAGGCTGCCGATGTCTCCCTGACGATAATTATTCTCCTCATAAGAGAACCCGAACCCGCCCGAATTTGCACATTCAGTGCGGTATCTGTTTTTCAGATTTTCTATCTCTGCGAACATCTGTGCCTTTTCTTCGTCCGGCAGAGAGTTATATTCATTGAGCAGGTCATCGTAGCAATACAGCGTTTCCGAATCAGTCTGATTGAGCATTTCAAGCAGAACTGCATGGGAAAACATTCCGGTCGCTTTGTCCTCGATGGTTTTCCAGCCGTTTTTGAACGCTTCGCGGTTCCTGGATACTTTCTCCCACTGAACGCAGAAATACAGTTTTGTGATATTTCTGTCCATGCTGCAAAAACGATTGAGATGGAGCATTACCTGACTGGTGTAGAAGAAATAATAATATGACAGCAGAAGAATTATGCTCGAAAAATCCGTATCGTCTTTCTTCGCAAGGAACTCAAAGTCCTTCGTAAAAAGCCTTTTTATCTCCGGAAACAAGGAAGCATATGAAGTCAATTTATCATCGACTTCCAACTCGGGCAGGTTCTCGATTACAAGCTTGTCCAGCAGACTGATGTTCGTATTCCTCTGCCTGCCGAGCGCGGCTTTGACGGATTCCCTGTCGCAAAGCGCAGACACAAGATACTCTGAAACATTCTGGTCTGTTGTCGTGCCTACGGCGTACTTGTAGGTATCGACATTGTTGCACACCAGCCGCGTTTCGTTCTCGAAATATATATCCTGAATTATGCTGAGGAGGGCTGTTTTATCCTGCGTGGAAGGAAAGGATACGTTATCGCATATTTTATTAAGAACTGTTTCACGGTCAAAATTTTTCGGCTCTTTCCACCCAAAAACGGCTCTGATGAACGGACCCAGAATATCGTCAAAGGTATCCAGTACGTTGCTGGATGATGTATTCGACGAGAACGGGAAAAGACGATACCGGCACTTATCGTTTAAGGTAGTGTGTCTGAATGATTTTCCTGAAAAGAAAGTATTGTTGAATCTCTCATTGTCTATCCGGTACATTCTCTTACACCTCCCTGAATTCATAGCTGCCAAAAACGGTGTATTCCAGCTGGTACTTCTTTATCTCATCGTGGCTGTAATGAAGTATGGTTATGTCGTCCTTGCTGCAATTTACCAGCCTTTTAACAAAGGAAACAAAACCCGCAAAGTGGTTGTTGTCCTGCGCAGTGGGGCGATAGCCGCTCGCGACCTTTTTCAGCATTTTGTATAAGTCGTAGTCTATTGAAATGCTTGCGGTCTGCGCTGTATCCTTCTGCTCAAAGGTCAGTGTTAAATTTGGAGTGAACTTATCAATGACAGTTACGTCCTCCGGAACTGCGGGTTTCACGCTGGGCTTGACCTCAATATTCGTTGAGATCATGTAATCTATGTTCGATGTGGGCGTGATAATATGAGAAGTATCCGACGAGCCGTTCCATTTGTATATACAGCTATTCACTATTTTATAAATATGCTGGAGCGATCTGATGTCATTACGCGCCGCTGCGTACACGTAGCGTATGAACTCCTCAAAGTCCGCGTCCACATCTCCAAATCCGTCTTTTCCGGATATTCTGATAAGTCTGCCGAGATACTTGAAAACGGCGTCACGCTTGGACGAAATTCCGTCATACTGGTCTTTATTTTTAAGCATATACTCCTTGCATGGAGAATCCTCAAGGTTCTTATCGAAAATGTCGGACACCTTATCGGCAGTATTAAAACGGGTTATCAGGTCGTCAAATTCTTCGGAACGGCGGTTCAGATAATCATAGCTGTTTATATGCTGGAGCAGCATAGACACGTCCTCATGCTCATACAGCATATTCGGAATGGTGTAGTTCAGATAGTCAGAGAAAGAGTCCCTGCTTCTTGTCAGGAACTTTAACGAAAACTCCGGGAATACGCATATATCGTAGAAGAAATTCAGCAAATCACGTGTAGAAAGAATGATTTTGTCCTTAACGATTGTTTCCGTAATTACGGAGATAACTCCCTCTTTGATTTTAGAGTTGCTGAGCATTTCATAATTGTACCTTACTGGACATTTATCGAAAAATGGGCAAAGGCTGCAATGGTACTTATATGCGCTGTAAAAATGATTATTGGGCAAGTCAGTGAACACCTTATCCATGAGCTTAGATATGTACGGTGATTCGATTTTGCCGTCACTCAATCTATAAATATGATAATCCCCGAAATTGACATGAAAGAAGATGTTATTCTCGTCAGATACTTCGCCTATGTCCGTTGAAGTAAGTATCTTATTATCCTCTACGTACTGTGCTAATTTAGTAAAGTCACTTCCCTGCTCCGATTCAAGAAAGTTGCTCAATACGCCCATGTTTATTGCAACTATCTTCTTGCATTCGCCGTATTCCTGAAGCCGTTCATCGCTGAACTCGCTCAAAACTTCTGCCAGCGTCTGCTTTTCGTCCTTGTAGCGGTCAAAGCTTTCCGTAGCGTCATTATGTATTTCAAAGCCGTCAAGGTAGCGGTTCTCGTGATGTTTCAGATACGAAATAAGATGGGACTTGCCATCACCAACATTTCCGCATACCAAAACCAGGCACTTTCCTGGGAGGTTCTTTGCATGCTCGATCGTGCTTATTAAATCATCTTCAACTTTTCTGTGTATATGCATATATTGCTTGAAATCCGAAAACTCCTTTTCGCTGTCAACGGCTTCAAGCGACGATTTCTTCAATTTTCTAAGTTCTTCAACCAATTCGCAATTATTAGACATAAAGAGCCACCTTTCCATAATCGACCAATATATAATAGTATATCACATTTTGACGGTTTGTGCAAGGCGTTTTGTAAAACGTATCAAATATAATCTATATCATTTTAGCGTTTTCGTGATTATAAACAAATCAGATGTATTATTTTGTATATTTATATCATAAGCCGGACTTAAAAATGCAGTCCGGCTTATCATAATATTAACAGCCATCTAACTCGCTGTTCCACCGAGTGATCACAGAGTACGCATATTCTCTCATCGTCTGTGGGTCGTTTTTGTATTTAAGGTACATTTCCTTGTCGCCTTTTGAGAAAGCACAAAGTCCCTCGACTCCGTCAGTGTCCAGATACCTCAGGTTCAGCAGTTTCTTCTTTATCCCGACCTCGTTCCTGAATGTCGGCGCTATCTCCATGCCAACTGACTTTGCATGCTGGCGCAGTATGTATGACAGCATTGCGATTTTATGATCAGCGTAATTGACCTTTATGCCGCACGCTGTTATTCTGAAATAGCAATCTACTAATAATATTTCTTCCTCTTCTGACCAAACCGGATTTTTCATGTTTTCCTCCGTACCCAAATACTTACAACGATTTAGATGCTATTTAACTATAAGAGACTACACTGAACCTCTACTCTTCTCAGCATGGAAGCCAAATTAACTTCTGTAGCGCAACTTACTCTTCACCGTTATCCAATCCGTTTCAAGTGCTCCAAATTCTAGATGATATAAACAGTGAAAACAACCGTGAGGTTCAACAGAAAGATTTAAAATACTAACTTTCACATTACACAGAATAAAAGTCATAACAGCCTTCAGGGAAAATGTATTATATTTACATTATATCACATACCACATCATGTGTCAATAGGTTCAAATTTAACTGTATCATATATGATGCATAATTGCCATCTTCATTACTTTAGTAATGAAACGATAATATAATCCATGAACAAGTTGTCTGTGAATAATATCCAAATACATTTGTTCCAAATTCAGTAGCACAAGTTCCAGGTTCCAGGTTAAATCCGAAAAGTCCCCCCAAAAAACAAGACCTAATGGATAACACAGAATCTTTTCTGTGTCAACCCGGAACCTGGAACTACTACTCATTATTACATTATAAATAATATTTTGTCGAATCAACTATATATTATTCATTCACCTTAATGCAAGGCCCTCATACACATGTAGCTTCTTCCCTTGCAGCGAAACTTTTGTCTTAGTAAAATCCGACAGATAATTTGATATCCTGATAGAGAATGAGATAAAGGGATCCATCCGGAAATTATTGTTTTCACAAAACTTACAGTATGCAATATAAAGGTCCTGTGTTGGAACTCTCGCTCCCACCACTTCAGCACAGCACTCATTAATGAATCTCCTGTATACAGAATCACTACTGTCTAACAATTTTTGACTGTTACAGAACAGTCTATAAAGCTCCTGCGCCTCTGCTTCACCGGAAAACTGAACAACCCTCCCGTTACTTCTCAGCAACAAATTGTTATAAGCGCATAGCGCATTATTGACGATCGCAGTTCGTTCATACATAAGCCTATCATATAGATAAGGATCCCTATGCTGAGGTGGAATTGCCACCATAAAAGGGACTATACAACTTCTGTCCCAGAATGCATCATCACTACCAGACAACATTACCGGGTGATTTGTGGCAAACAAAAGCCGCGTTGTCTTTTCAAGCACATCGTATCCCTGATATTTTTTCCAGGCTGGCATCATATCTCCACCGGTCAGAGCCTTTATATTTCCTACCGCTTCACTGGATAATACTTCATCTGGCATATCAGCAAAAGTACACAACTGTGTACCGCTCATGTATCCCTGGAATTTATCTCCCAGTGAGTTCATTGTGGAACAATACACACATTCCCTTGGATAGAGTGAATTGATCAGGTTTATCAGCAGGGATTTTCCAGAGTTTCCCACACCCGCAAATAAGAAAAACTTCTTAGCATTGTTGTCTCCCGATAAAATATACCCAATAATCTCTAGTAACCTTAATCGTAAAGCACCGTTTCCGTTAGTCACCACATTAAGGAATGTCATAAAAACCGGGCAATTCCAGTTACGCCCATCAAAATCAACATCTATCTTCCATCTGATAAACTTTGACGGATCAGGCGGATAGAATATCCCTGTGTTAAAGTCCAGTATACCATTCGAGAATGGTATCAGATGCGGATATTCCGGCAGCTGCTGCACATAGCACTCCCAGATAGGTTTTATTGATAATATGACCTCATCGAGATACCTTGATGAACGCTGCTTCATCATATCCTCATTAAAATGTTTCAACACCAGATGTCCCAGTCTGTCATCATCTATCGGAGAATAGTATCCGTTTTCATAATAATACATAACTCCCTTATTTTTTCTTAACGGTTCAACACTTGCAACATACATTGCATAATCGTTCGGGGTCGGCGTATACTGGTCCGTTTTAAAAGGCTTTTTCACAAACGGTCGTCCTATAACTGTGTTATTGGTCATTCTCATGTAACCGTAAATCTGGCTTGGGTCACAATAGATCATAGGAGTGTCAGGCAGTAGTCTGATTTCCTTTGTCAATCCCGGATCCTTATAGTAGTACTTTCTTCCTCCAATTTCCTTTTCGTAAACAAGCATATGGATCGGGTTCTGTTCCTCTAAACAATAACCATAAAAGCAAGGAATGGATATTACATTCACGTCGTCCATTTTTAAATCCTCCATTAATTTATTATCTCATTCGAGATTATGGTGCTGTTGGTCACTTTGTAATTTATAATTTTCAAAAAATAAATGCCCTGATTCCACGAACGGAATCAGGGCAAAACGCCTACCCGGAATTATGAACAGCCAAAGACCCCAAGACAGTTCTTACCACGTACTCCCTCTCTTCAGGAGTAAGATCGCACATTGATAGCTTCTTCTCAATTATGTAAGCGTAAAGGTCATTAGTTGCCTCCTGTATTTCTTCTATTGATTGCTGGTCTTCCGGCGGGTGTATGATGATATTTATGTATTGTGATTTTCTACCCATGGTCTCATCTCCCTCTATGTTGCTATAATATGTAAGCCAAAAGGTAGATTATTACATCCTGTGTCAAGAGAAAAAGATGGTATACACTGACCAGTGTTATTGGTCAGTGGTAATGTCCCTAGCATGAATCCAGGGACATCAGGCATACCAAAGCGTTTTAAATCGTTCGTTTCGCTTACTTCCTGGTCAGTAGTTTTTTCAGCGCTACTTTTTGTTCATCGTATGTAAGTCCACTCGCACTCAATCTGTCAACTATAATTTTCATATACTGCGCATCGACTGCCTGCTGTACATTTTCACGCACGGCATAATCCTCCAATCCGTGTACAATGACCTTTATATTCTGAGTTTTTCTTCCCATGGAAACATCTCCTTATTTTCTTTTTATTTCCATGTAACGAGAAACGTATTTTTTCACTACAGTTGTTTAAAGCGTGCCTATTCTTCCCAACGGACAGATTATCTAGTATGCCAATATCCCATTTTTATCCACATTTACACATCACCTTAAAATTATCATATGTGTATTATAACACAAGTGAGTAAGTAAAATCTTTGACGGTACAATATGGATTTCAGATCAAAGCAGGCGTCTAAGAATTGTCTTTTTTGCAGGATTTACATATTATCATGTCATCACAAATTCACTTTTCAAAAAAGAAACTCACGAAGATTATATAAGAATATTGCAATAAAAGCATTAAAATTTTATATCGATATTTGTTTTTCCGAAAAAGTTCATTTTTTTAAGATAGTTTTTGGTTTTTTACAAAATGTGATTTATTATTATAGGAATATAATACAAAATATGTATCTTAATAAAACATGGATTATCGGTAAATGAATTACTATATTCACAATTTCTTCATAGTTAAGTACTCATAAACAACGGACGTGGCTTACCTGTAAGACATTTTGTTCGTTCCGGTATTGACTTTATACATGTATAGATATATAATTTATACAGGTGCATTATAGACTACTAAAACTGGAGGAACTCAAAATGAGTGATCAGAACAACAGGCTTGTTCCATTTCGAATAGGCTCTGCCCCTGAATCAGAAATGATTGAATATAACATGAACCATCAGCAGCAATTTTCTGGCATTACTGGCAATTCTCCTTCGATGCTAAATTCTCAGCAAATTTCCCCAGGAGTCACTCAGTATCCAAATCCATACCCCGGTGGACCTGCTTTTCCGCCACCGCAGGTATTGGCAATACCGAGACCCATTGCAGTTGACCATAGCACCACTATCGTGTCTGGAACCAGATTAAGTGTAAATCATCAGGAGAATACAATTGAAATCATCACACCGAAATACAGAGAAAAAAATACTTTATACAACACAGGAATGACACAAACAGTCCCTCAAAACAGCTGCCACATCAAAATAATTGGTCACGGTGTTTTTATAGTAGAAAGCGTAATTGAAAACGAAAACAGCGTGCAGTATGTGAATATCAAAGTGAACAACGAAACTACGTTCACTATTCCGATGGAATTGATAGACCAGCAAAGCAATAAGGTGATCATTGCGTTCAGTTCAGCCGGGCTGGCGATAAACAAAAAATACAAGCATGAATTGTGTGAATATATCAAGTATATGTGCATGCAGTTCATGCCGGAAAAAATACACCAGGGGTTCTACTTTGACCAGGAAGGAACACTACATCACCAGAATGAAAATCAGATTCTCCGTGAGGAGTATGACATCAATGAAGCAATCAGGGATTTCTCGCTAAAAGTAAGATCTTCATCTGAAGCATTTCCTGACTGGTTCTACACATTTCTCCTCTTTGAATTGCTGGCTGCAAGCGCCTCAATGACCCTACTCAGGGAATTCGGACTGTCGTATCCGCTGATAGTTTTCTGGGCAGATAACGTAAACGATGCATACAGCAATCTAATGTCATTATTTATGAACGGTATCAGATCAACTCTTCCTGAAAAGATGAAAGTTTGCGACTACTATCATGCAACAGACCGATTCATTCCAGTTATCATTGACAAGAATCACTATACGGGCAACATAAAAACCAAGGCTAATGACTTTATAAGCGCACATTCTGAAAATATCGTATACGCCACTTCCCTGCCACTCATAGTCACATCGGAAGTCAGCTTATTCGAAAACAGTAACGTTATGCTTATCCCATGGGAAAAGCTGAATGTTCGCAACAGCGAAAAAGCCTACAATGCATTTCAGAAAACAATCCTGCAAAAAAAAGGAATGAACAAATTCTCAATTTCAGAACGGCTTGAGGCATTATCAGAAGAGTTTAAGAAACCCATGCTGCGATTTCTGGGTATAATAAGTGATCTGGTAAATGTAAATGAATCCACACGCATGCAATATATCAACTTTATTATTTCACTTTGCTTCAATCCCAGTGCTGATATTGTAAAAAAATTTCTCAAAACTCTTATTTCGTTAGATCACATAACAAAATCTATAAAATACGAACGTAAAACCTCTTCTTCAGAATATAATAAAAATGTAGTGTTTTACGATAACAACCTTATTTTACTCAGTAGTGCTTTGTTTTCTGAACTCTACAAAATATCAGGTACATCACCTGATATGATGAAAAAAGAACTTGCTGAAAGGCGCATGCTGAGAATAAACAGCCAAGGCTACCAGTACAATGTTTCTTTCAGAAATAACACTAGCTGTTACATGTATGCTATTGACCAGGCATAAACATTCGGGATATTCAACACCCGATTCCAGGCGTCAGCTTTTATTGCAAGAAAACCGGACACAATGATACAGCTTGGAAAAGCACACAGCCCGTGTGACGACACAGATATATTCTACACTTTTGACAGGACGCCATCTGACAACAATCAGCACTGCATTATATTCGGAAAATCCGGCAGCGGTAAAACCACCCTCATGAAAAGAATGATATGTGGGTTTGTTGAAAATGGCATCGGGTGTATTGTTATAGACTCCAAGCAGGATTACAAGCAGCTTACAGGCGAACACTTCCAGCATATACGCATAGGTGGAGAGGAAGGCTTCATGCCGTGTCATGAGATAAATCTTGATACCATCATATCCTTTGCGGAATGCCTTGATACAGGCTTTACGCCATCTCAGAAGCAAATGCTGAGAAGCAGATGTTCTCAGCTTAACCATGAACATTTCAACAGCGTCGAAGGATTCATCGACGCCTGTCTGGATAATTTAAAGTCGGTAAAGCACGGCGAAATCCGTGATGTACTTGAAAATATAAAAGCAGACCCTATAAGCCACGGAAAGCGGCTTGAATGGAAAGATCTCCTTCAGAACGGAAAAGTAACCATTTTTGATGTTGATTACGACCAGTTCATCACCGACGCGACATTAAAACCCATAGTAAATTCAATGCTGATGAGTTTCCTGAATTACAAGATATCAGTACCCGACGACAACAACTGTGTTCTCATGATAGATGAAGCAAGAAACTACGATATCGGTACGGGTTCAGCCATCAGCAAAATTCTGACTCAGCTGCGTTCAAAGCACGTGGCATGTTTCCTTGCATCTCAGTTTATGTCGTATGAGAACGGAGCGAAAGTTCCGAACGTGATAAGTCAATGCGATACCAAAATCATTTTTAATACGACGGATTCAAAATTCATCAACAATCTGTTGCAACTTAATCAGGAGAACAAAAAGGCAGTAAACGATGAGCTTGCTTCTTTACATACTGGTGAAGCACTGATATGCAATTATGAGGGAACTACCATCGCTTCTGCAAGGGACTATCTCAGTCATATCATACGTGTATCGCTATCAAACTTTTCTGCTGATGATTACCCGGAACTTTTCGGTACAACATTATAATTTTCTGTCAGATACTCTCCATAAAATCTTGACGATATAGTTTTCGCACACTATAATTATATTATAGTGCCGCAAGACCAGGAAAGGAGCCGCTCATGAAAATCGCAATATATTCCCGAAAATCGAAATTCACCGGCAAGGGCGAGAGTATCGAAAACCAGGTAGTACTCTGCCGGGAGTACATTCAGCGGAATATCCCCGAGGCAAAGGACAGCGATATTCTGGTGTATGAGGACGAGGGATTCTCTGCGAAAAACCTTGACCGTCCGCAGTTCCGGATGATGATGCAAAGTGCACGGAAACAGCCATTCGACTATATCGTGGTCTACCGGCTCGACCGTATCAGCAGAAACGTCGGGGACTTCGCTACGCTCATCGAAGAGCTTAACGGTATGAATACCGCATTCGTCTGCATAAAGGAACAGTTCGACACCTCCACACCAATGGGCAGGGCTATGATGAATATTGCAGCCGTTTTCGCTCAGCTTGAACGTGAAACCATCGCTGAACGTGTGCGTGATAATCTGGTGCTTCTGGCGCGGACCGGCCGCTGGCTGGGTGGAGTAACTCCCCTGGGATTTGTCGGGGAAAAGACCGCTGTTACGGACGCCGAGGGCAAAAGCCGCTCCGCTTACAAACTGTCCGTAGTTGACGATGAGATGAGCAGAGTACGCACGATTTACGCTAAGTTCCTTGAATTTCAGTCGCTCACGAAGGTCGCAACATGGTGTATTCAGAACAACATAAAGACCCGCGAGGGCAGCGAATTCCGCATGAGAACGGTCCGGGATATTCTCACGAACCCGGTGTACTGCGCCGCGGACGAAGCCGCGTTCGACTACTTCACGAAGCTTGGCAGCGACGTCTGCTTTGAACGTGAAAAAGCAGACGGAAAGCACGGTCTTATGCCATTCCACAGAACTGAACAGAATGGAAAGAAACAGCTTCGTCTTCCCCCGGAGGAATGGATAATCTCCCTCGGAAAGCACAAACCGATAATCCCCTCGGAGGAGTGGATAAAAGCGCAGGAAATAATCAGCGGCAACGCCGGAAAGAGTTTCTACCGCCCTGTCAGAAATCAGGTTTCGGTATTTTCCGGGCTTGTACGCTGCGCCAACTGCGGTTCCATAATGCGCCCACGGATAAACAGCAACGCACGCCGCGAAGATGACGGTTCACAGACTTTCTACTATATGTGCGAATTAAAGGAACGTTCCCGTTTAAAGAACTGCCAGATGTGCAACGTCAATGGAAATGTACTTGACAAGCTTCTCTGCGACGAGATAATGAATTTCAACAAGCCTAGTTCAAATGTGGGAAAACAGCTTGATTCTATCCTCCGGCAAATCGAAAAAAAGACCGGTGGAAACCGTGAACAGACCGAGGAACTCACAAAGCAGCTTTCCGAAAAGAAACGCATGATAGCAAATCTCATGAAAACCCTCGCAATGAACGAACCGACTTCCACGCTGTTTGAATACACGAAAAACGAAGTCGAACGCCTGGATTCGGAAATCAAGAACACCGAGAACGAACTCGCAAAGCTAAGCTACATCAGCGAACAGGACGACAAGCGTTCCGAACACGTTGATATGCTGGTGAGATCCCTCGGTGAATTCCAAGAACGTTTCGCGGAACTCTCCGTTGTGGATAAGCGCGATTTTATGCGGAAGATAATCGACCGTATTGAATGGGACGGAGAGAATGCACATATTTTTCTCAGGCGCACAGCAGGCTGACAATACTTTTCTCCGACGCTTCGACAACTATGGGAAAGAAAAAACTCCGCAGCATGATGACTGCGGAGCGAATATGAACCTTTCCGGAATTTCAAGAAAGGTGCAGATCCTAGGAAGCGGCTCCATGGCTAGGCTTTGTGCCTGCCATGGAGTTGCTGACGACGGAGATGTGCCTTTATTGGAATTCCCGGATGTGTTTCCGTTGGTTGGTAATTGCATTATCTATGCACCTCGAAGCATATGTTGAAAACCGCCGTCCCTTTGTATAGTCAAAGGTTTCAGCCGCTCGTATGAGACCAATAGTTCCTATAGAAATCAGGTCATCCGCGTCCTGCTGGCAGCCGCGTACTGCCTCCGGGTAATTCTTGTTGACTATATATGCCACAAGCCGCAGATTGTGCTCGATGAGTTTCCCGCGCGCGTCCATATCTCCCTGCGCTATCAGTGCTATGCACTCCTCCTCTTCCTTTGGCGAGAGCTGCTTCGGGAATGAACTCCTGGAGTCAAGATGAAGTCCGATAAACAACAGATTCTGCAATGCAAATTCAAGTAGTGTCAGCATGGTGATTACCTCCGCGTTTTATTCTCGTAAATTCTATTTCACCCTGCTTGTATTTTATTCCGACACTTGAAATCCTGTTAATTTTATGGTATCATATTACCATAGAAGAAAGGAGCCAGCATGGAAAATCTGATCACCTATAGCAAAACGTCTCCAATTTCCGATGAAAAATTCGACCGTTTATTTGAAATACTTGAATACTCGTTCCCGCCCTGTGAGCGGGGTAGTTACGCCCTGCACCGCTCGGAATTCACCCGTGACGAATTCCGCTGCATGTGCTATGAACCCGAGGGCGTCCCCGCCGCGTTCATAAATTACTATCATCTTCGCGACATTAACGCGCTGTTCGTTGAACATTTTGCCTCCGCCGAGGAACTCCGCGGGAAAGGCGTCGGCTCCGCGGTCATGAATTCTCTGCTGGAACGATCCGGAGATTCGCTGGTCGTACTTGAAGTGGAGCCGCCGGAAGACGAACTGTCCCTCCGCCGCATTCAGCTTTACCGCCGACTTGGCTTCACACTGAACGATGGTTCTTATTTTCAGCCGCCATTTTACGGTAATCCCAAGCCCCTTCCGCTAATGCTGATGTCCACACGGCCGCTTAGCGCATCTGAATTTGCCAGCACCGCCGCCTCTATCCACCGAAATGTTTACAAAGCCTGAACATTTCCTTTTTATTTGACTATTATTTGATTATTATTTTAATAATAATCATTAATTGATAATTAATTGCTTTATGTAAGGTCAATTAAGGTCAAAACGTGCAAAATCGGTCGATTTTTATGCAACATTAACAAATCGTCTTCCTACGCATAGTTAAACTGTTGCAAAAAAACTCGTGTCGTGTTATAATGTATATAGTTAGTACAGATAAAAACAAGAGGAATTCCTGATATGACTAAACTTATACATTTAGATATAGCCGCGCTGCTTATCCTTGTGATAATTCTGATCTCGCAGTTTACACGGCGCATGTCCAAAGGCACAACTAATCATTTCTTTATTGCACTCGTCATTATGACGATCCTCAGCGGTGCAGCCGATATATGGGCGGTCGTGCTGGACAACGCCGGGTCGCTGAACCTGGGGCTTCGCACTGCGGCTCATACGCTCTATTTACTGGCATACAACACCATTTCCCCGCTGTTTCTCATGTATGTTATAGCCTTACAAGCACATGGGAAAAGATCACGTCAAACAAGGCCGCCGCGTGTGCGCTTACACTTCCATACCTGGGTGTTATCGGACTGCTTGTGTCAAATCTGTTCACGCACTCCATCTTTACATTTGTTGACGGCGTGTACACAACGATGCCGCTTTCTTTTCTTCCATATACAATGGCGCGTATCAATATTCTGATAAGCATAGCGTATATTATAATTTACCGTAGGCTCTTTACTGTCAGAAAATTAATTGCTCTGATAATGATGCTTCCCGTGACGGTCTGTATTATCATTTCAAAGATAATTTTCACTGACACCATGGTGATGGTATTCGGAAACACCGTCGGCGTAGTAATAATAGCTGTAATGATACAGCGTCCGGAAAACCTCATCGACTCATTCACCGGGCTATGCAAGCACAGCGCCTACGCCGACGACATGAAGAAAAACTTCGCGATACGCAATCATGTTTCCATCATCATGGTGAACATTGCGAACTACGATTCACTGCAAAAAATACTCGGCTACGACAAAACCCAGAAGCTCCTCACGATGACCGGAAAGAAGATACTTGAGCAGAACCGCACTGCAAAGACCCACGGCGTTGCATATTACCTCGACCGCGGACGTTTCCGGCTGGTTATCAACACCTATAACCGTATCAATTCGGAATACGCCGCCAGCCTTATCAACGACGCGCTCCACCAGACGGTGAAAATCGACAAGTTCGACCTGAACCTTATCCCGTACGTCTGCCTTGCCAAATGTCCCGAGGACATCGACAACTTCCAGTCGCTGATATCATTCGGCACGGATTTCCACGAGAAGCTCCCCTACAACGGAGAAGTTATCCATGCAGACGGAAGCACCGTCAAGCGCATGGTATCACTCCTCACCGGAATGGACAGCATTATCGAACGCGCCCTTGCAAATCACGGGTTCCATGTTTACTACCAGCCGATATACTCAATCGAAAAGAAACGCTTTGTATCTGCGGAAGCTCTGCTGAGGCTAATCGACGAAAAAGAGGGCTTCATTTCCCCTGAGATATTTAATCCCGCCGCAGAAAAAAGCGGCGCGATACATAAGATCGGAGATTACGTGCTGACCGAGGTTTTCCAGTTCATAGCAAGCTCGGAATACAAGAAGCTGGGTCTGGAATACATCGAAATCAACCTGTCCGTTTCGCAGTGCATGCACCACGGTCTTGCCGACTCAATACTTGAATCCATGAGCAGGTACGGCGTTTCATCGAATCAGGTCAACCTCGAGATAACCGAGTCAGCGGCAAGCTACAATCAGAGCGTTATGTCCGAGAACCTCGAACAGCTCAGCGCCGCCGGGCTGACGTTCTCACTCGACGACTACGGCACCGGATATTCAAACATGTACCGCATTGCGGCGCTCCCGCTGAAAATCGTCAAGCTTGACAAGACTTTCGTAAATAATCAGAATAGCAAAATGTGGACGATACTTCAGAATACAGTCCGCATGATAAAAGACCTGAACATGGAGATCGTAGTAGAGGGTATCGAGACCGAGGAAATGGTAAAGAAATTCTCGGACCTGAAATGCGATTTCATACAGGGTTACTTCTTTTCAAAGCCTATTCCGCAGCGGGAATTCGTGGAATTCATCGACCGATGGAACAACCGGCAAAAGGTCAACGCATAAATCAAAGTGCAGTCTTACAAGGCTGCACTTTTCCGTTTATTTCCGTGGAAATTGCGGAGAGATATGCACAAAATAAAGAGGGTGATATGATGAAACACTTTTTTGAGGGAATGATTTGCGGGTTACTGAACGGCTTTTTTGGCAGCGGAGGCGGAGTCGCCGCAGTACCCATAATTGAACACGAACAGCGTCTGATTCAGCCGGAACTTTCCCCTGCCGACTCCATGAAACACGCGCATGCTGATTCCGTTGCACTGATATTCGTGCTGAGCCTTACCGCCGCCGTATCTTATCTGTTCAGCGGCGGCATCGACCTTTCCACCGCATGGAGCTACATTCCCTGGGGTGCCGGAGGAGCGCTGCCAGGCGCGTTCTTCCTGAGGAAAATACGCGCAGCGTGGCTCCAGCGGCTGTTCGGAGCGCTCATCTGCGTGGCGGCGCTGAGGTCGCTTTTCTCATGATTCAGGCTGTAGTCGGAGCGCTTTCGGGCGTCATAGCTTCAATGGGACTAGGCGGAGGGTTCGTGCTTCTGATCTGGCTCACCCTCCACGACGGAATGCCGCAGCGTGAGGCTCAGGGCGTTAACCTGCTGTTTTTCCTGCCTATTGCGTTGATATCCGTTATCATGCATATCCGCGCCGGATTTATCGACAAAAAGCTGGTGATCAGCCTGATCCCCGGAGGAATTCTAGGCGCCGTTCTTGGAACCGTGGCTTCCAGTTTCATCGGAAACGACCTGTTAAGGAAAATCTATGCGGTGTTTCTGCTGATATTCGGTCTGCGGGAGCTTTTCAAAAAAGCGCCGAGATCACACGAGCACGATAACACTAGCTCCTGAACCTTAATTATTTCAAAAACTGCCGGAATGTTTCCGGCAGTTCGTTGTTTATATCATTTCTTTGGCGGAGCTGGAGGAGCAGGAAGTACCTCCGAAAGCGGAGAAAGCGCGCGTCCGGATTTTACAAGCCCCATTACAGACATAAACTGCCTTGTAAGCATGTCCGAAACAACTTCTTCCTCGTACCTGCACACCTTTGACGCTATCAGCACGCCAATTCCAAACGTATATATCCACAGGCTTCTGAACAGGAAGTTCGCTTCCTCCTGGTTCAGGGAATAGTCGCGCATTATGCATTCAATGCAGTATCCCGCGGTATCGCCGAGCTCGCTGAACAGATCATCGAAATCTCCGGTCTGAGTTCTTTCACTCATATACAGCACCTGAAACAGCTTCGGCTCATTCGTTGCAAACGAGATCATCTGCATACCAACGCTCTTGAACGCAGGCACTCCCGGCTCATTCCTGGAATAACTCTCAAAGCGCTTCATCGCCGCTTTCTTGACCTCTTCAATAAGCTCGCTCATGTTCTTGAATGCAGTGAACACCGGGCGGGTGGAAGTCCCGAGCGCTGCGCCAAGATCCCTGGCATTGAGCGCGGACTTTCCCTTTTCTGCGACTATATTCAGCGCAGTCTCTATTATTTCTTCGCGGGTATACTTTGCTTTGGGCGGCATGTTCTTCCTCTTTCAATATATAACATATGTAACGTTTGTTACAGTATAACACAAACGAACCAAATTGTCAATAGAAGTATTCCTGTTTTAGTAATAGTTTTCCACCGTTTTACATAAATCGGTTTAATAATCAACAAATCGCATAACCAAGCTATTTCGTCGTCGCATACTATGAATCCGCCACGCCAAAATATGATAACTTCGTGAAATATGTGACATTTTAAGGAAAATTAGCACTCTACCCTTGACAGTGCTAAAAAGTTGTGCTATACTATAACCAGAACGAAAGAGAGATAGGAACAAAGGAGGTACACACCACCTAGGGATACTTCCGGAGGACCGCTCAGAGTTCATAATATAAAATTCAAGCGCAGACCCAAGAACCTGCGAAAGGAGAAATGACCTATGTTAATGCCCACCATGAGAACCAATGTTTTTGACGATCTTTTCAATAACCCGTTCTTCACCAAGAGCGAAAGCAGCATGATGAAAACCGATATCAAGGAACACGACAACTGCTACGATCTGATGATCGACCTGCCGGGCGTCAAGAAGGAGGACATCAAAGCCGAGCTTAACGACGGCTACCTCACCGTAAGCGCCGAAAGCAACACGTCAAAGGACGAGAAGGACGACAACGGCAAGTACATCTGCCGCGAACGTTATTCCGGCAGCTACTCAAGAAGCTTCTATGTAGGCGACACAGTAACTGAGCAGGACATCAGTGCGAAGTTCGAAAATGGCACACTGAAACTTACTGTGCCCAAGAAAGAGTCACTCCCTGAGAAACAGAACAAGTACATTGCGATCGGCTGATAAATCAGCTATGAACGCACCGCCTGAATAACTTACCCCCGGCAGTCGAAAGGCTGCCGGGGGTTCGCGTTTATATGGAGTTTAATTAGCCCTTACAGGCGTACTTTCCTGCGCAGAGTCTCTTGTTTGCGTTGTCGATACGCTCCGCAGACGGCGGGTTAGTATCCTCAAGCGTGTACTTTATCCCGAGGTTCTCCCACTTGAATTTGCCAAGGGTGTGGTAAGGCAGAACCTCCACCTTCTCAACATTTTTCAGGGTCTTAATGAACTCGTTCAGCTTGTCGAGATCCTCATCGAAATCGGACAGGTCAGGCACAAGTACATGGCGGATCCAAACTGGCTTTCCTATTTCACTGAGGTACTGTGCCATGTCAAGAATATTCGCGTTGTCGAAGCCTGTGATGTTCTTATGACGCTCTGGATTGATCTCCTTGAGGTCAAGAAGCAGCAGGTCTGTGTACTTCATCAGCTCCTGGAACTTTGAAAAGAACGGTTCTTCCCGGGTGAACGGGTTTCCCGCGGTGTCAATGCATGTGCTTACTCCTTCGGCCTTCGCCTGCTTAAATAACTCAAGCAGAAAATCGATCTGCAGGAGAGGCTCGCCGCCGCTGACGGTGATTCCACCGCCGTTCTTCCAGTAGCTCTTGTAGCGAAGCGCCTTGCTGAGTATTTCCTCCGGCGACATTTCAACTGTGGTGTCGTCGCCTTCCATGCTCCAGGTGTCGGGATTGTGGCAGTAACGGCAGCGCATTCGGCAGCCCTGCACGAACACGATGAACCGTACTCCGGGACCGTCAGCCGCGCCGAAGCTTTCGGTGGAATGTATCCTTCCTTTGATTTCACTCATTGGTTTCTCCTTGTCAGTATAGTAGAACAGCGCCGCATTGCGCAGCGCTGTCCTTTTATATTGCCTTGTGTAATTAATTACATATGATCGTGGCAAGTTCTTGCGATAACGTCGAGCTGCTGCTCTCTGGTAAGGTCGATGAACTTAACAGCATAACCGGATACACGGATTGTGAAGTTTGCGTACTCTTCCTTCTCGGGGTGCTCCATAGCGTCGATGAGCTTCTCCTTACCGAATACGTTTACGTTGAGGTGGTGTGCACCCTTATCAAAGTAACCGTCAAGTACGTTAACCAGGTTGGTTACGCGCTCTTCCTCGTTGTGACCGAGTGCGTCGGGGTTGATGGTCTGTGTGTTGGAGATACCATCGAGTGCCCACTCGTAAGGAAGCTTAGCAACAGAGTTGAGGGAAGCAAGCAGACCGTTCTTCTCTGCACCGTAGCAGGGGTTTGCACCAGGAGAGAGCGGCTCGCCAGCCTTACGGCCGTCAGGCAGAGCGGAAGTAGCCTTACCGTATACAACGTTGGAAGTGATGGTGAGGATAGAAGTTGTAGCCTCGGAATCACGATAGGTGTGGCACTGCTTCAGCTTCTTGAGGAAGGTGCGGAGCAGCCATACAGCGATATCATCAGCACGGTCGTCGTCGTTGCCGTAGCGGGGGAAGTCGCCCTCGATCTCGAAGTCAGTAACGATACCGTCTTCGTCACGAATGCACTTAACCTTTGCATACTTGATAGCGGACAGGGAATCTACAACGTGAGAGAAGCCTGCGATACCAGTTGCGAATGTACGTCTTACGTTGGTATCGATAAGAGCCATCTCGGCAGCCTCGTAGTTGTACTTATCGTGCATGTAGTGGATAAGGTTCAGAGTGTGTACATAGATGGAAGCGAGCCATGTCATCATAGCGTCGTACTTCTGCATAACTTCATCATAATCGAGGTACTCAGATGTGATCGGTCTGTAAGCAGGACCTACCTGAGCCTTGGTCTTAGCATCGATACCGCCGTTGATAGCGTACATCAGGCACTTAGCGAGGTTTGCACGAGCGCCGAAGAACTGCATTTCCTTACCGGTCTGTGTTGCGGATACGCAGCAGCAGATGGAGTAATCGTCGCCCCAAACAGGACGCATAACGTCATCGTTCTCGTACTGAACAGAGGAGGTACGAACGGAGATAGCTGCTGCATAGCGCTTGAAGTTATCAGGCAGCTTGTCGCAGTACAGAATTGTCATGTTCGGCTCCGGGGACGGGCCCATGTTCTCGAGAGTGTGCAGGAAACGGAAGTCGTTCTTGGTAACCATGGAACGGCCGTCCTGACCCTTACCGCCGATGGACAGTGTAGCCCATACCGGGTCGCCGGAGAACAGCTCGTTGTAGGAAGGAATACGAGCGAACTTAACCATTCTGAGCTTGAGTACGAGGTGGTCGATGAGCTCCTGAGCCTCAGCCTCAGTCAGAGTGCCGTTGTCGATGTCACGCTTGATATAGATATCGAGGAATGTAGAGATACGGCCGATGGACATTGCAGCGCCGTTCTGGGTCTTGATAGCAGCCAGATAGCCGAAGTATGTCCACTGAACAGCCTCGCGTGCGTTTGCAGCAGGCTTGGAGATATCGCAGCCGTAGGAAGCAGCCATAACCTTCATCTGCTTGAGTGCGCGGATCTGGTCAGCCAGCTCCTCACGCTGACGGATAACGGAATCTCTCATCTTACCGTTGCCGCAGTTAGCAAGGTCGTACTGCTTTGCTTCTACAAGTCTGTCGATACCGTAGAGGGCGATACGTCTGTAGTCGCCTACGATACGGCCGCGGCCGTATGTATCAGGAAGACCGGTGATGATCTTGTTCTTTCTTACAGCGCGCATCTCGGGAGTGTAAGCGTCGAATACGCCCTGGTTGTGAGTCTTGTGATATTCTGTGAAGATCTTGTGCAGCTCAGGATCCGGTGTGTAACCGTAAGTTGTGCAAGCCTCTTCAGCCATCTTGATGCCGCCGTAGGGCATGAATGCTCTCTTGAGGGGCTTATCAGTCTGAAGACCAACGATCTTCTCAAGATCCTTCATCTCAGGATCGATGTAGCCGGGCTCATGTGATGTGATGCCGGAAACGATATGGGTATCCATATCCAGAACGCCGCCCTTTGCGCGCTCTTCCTTCTGGAGCTGCTGAACCTTGCCCCACAGCTTGTTGGTGGAGTCAGCCGGGCCTGCGAGGAAGGACTCGTCGCCGTCGTAAGGTGTGTAGTTGTTCTGGATGAAGTCACGTGTGTTTATTTCTTCCTGCCAGATCTTGCCTTTAAAACCTTTCCACTGTTCTAACATTGCCATTCTCTAAAATACCTCCATATTATTTGCGGGCAGCCGTGAGGCTGTTTACGACGCTTCTGAAACTACTGCTAGTTTCGTTCTGACGCCGCACTTTCTGCCATCGCAGGGCTTGTCCTCATGTTGGTCTGTCCAACCTGTCAATATTATAACACATACATTCTTTAAAGTCAAGAGTAATTTCTGATTTTACAAAAAAATTACTAAAACTTTTTAATACAAGCTGTGACTTCTGTTCTTTAAAGTACAACATATTGTGTTCTTTTGCTTGAAATATGTTAGATATACAAAACGTATCAATGAGGTTTATGCAAATCATGTATTTTTGGTAGTACTGATATATCAATATCCACATATTGTTTATTGACTATTGTTGATAAAAAATTAACAATTTATAGAATTTATTATAATCTGTAATCGTTTTTTATCGTGAAATATAATATCTATCAGCAAAACATATAGCCGTTAAAAGCATAATTCGCCTCAAACATATTGACAAAGCCATGTGAAACAAGTATAATATAATATTGGTTGCATTGAAATAATGTGAACAATTATTTTACGAAAGAGGGCAGTAATCATGAAAAAAACTTTACTCACATGTCTGATATGCGCTTCACTGCTGAGCCTCTGTTCCTGCTCCGGGAATTCCCCCGTGCAGACCGCCGGCTCATCGTCAGAAGCTCAGAACGACAACGGAATCGAGCAGGTAACACTGAAGGTCTGGGCTGAAGAAGCCGCTTTCGACACGATGAACGAAATGATCGAAAGCTTCAAGGAAGCTCACCGCGGCGAGGCTGAATTCAACATCACCATCGAGCAGAACCTTGACAGCAAGACGAAGGACGTTATCCTTGGCGACGTGCATAACGGAGCCGACGTGTTCCCCCTGCCGGACGATCAGCTGTCCGCGATGGCCGCCGCCGGAGTTCTGTCTGCTATTCCGAACCAGGAAGAAGTCAGCGCCGCCAACACTGCCGAGTCGGTAGCTGCGGCGAGCATAAACGGCGTTATGTACGCCTACCCCATGACCGCGGACAACGGATATTTTCTTTATTATAATAAGAAGTTTCTGAACGAAAGCGACGTTTCTTCACTGGAACGCATTCTGGAAGTCTGCGAGGAAAAGAACAAGGAATTCAGCATGGAGTTCAACTCCGGCTGGTACATGTATTCTTTCTTCGGCAACACCGGGCTTGAACTCGGGCTGAACGACGACGGCGTTACCAACTACTGCACCTGGAACTCCACGGATAATTCCATCAAGGGCGCCGATGTAGTGAATAGGATGATGGAGCTGACCTCCAGCCCGGCTTTCGTGAACCGCGCCGACGGAGACCTCCCCGCAGCGCTGGCTTCCGGAAAGGTCATTGCCGCAATAAGCGGAGTGTGGAACAGCACCGACGTCGAAAAGGCGTTCGGCTCCGACTACGGCGCATGCAAGCTCCCCACCTATCAGGTCGCGGGAAAGCAGGTGCAGATGGCGTCGTTCACCGGCTTCAAAATGATGGGCGTCAATTACTACAGCGAGCACCTCGAATGGGCGCACAAACTCGCGGACTGGTTCACAAACGAGCAGAACCAGACGCTTTCCTTTGAAAAGCGCAACATAGGTCCTGCAAATAAGAACGCCGCCGCTTCCGACGCAGTTTCAAAAGTTGCAGCGATCCAGGCGGTAATTGCTCAGTCGGAGTACGGAAAGCTCCAGCGCGTCGGCAACAAGTTCTGGACCCCCTGCGTGGAGTTTGCAGACAACATACTTGCCGGAAATCCATCACACCTGAGTGCGCAGAAAATGGCAGATAATCTCGTAAAAGAGATAACCGCCTCGGTAATTGATTAAGGGGGTGCCGTGATGAGAAAACATGGAACTATGATACTCCTGATACTTATTCCGGTACTGATTCTGGGATTAGTGTCGGTAATGTCGAACATCGTTTCTAACAAGAACATCAAAAGCGTAAACAACAGCGCTTCCGAAATCGCGGACAACAGCATGCTGAGCATAGAAGCGCTCGGCGAGATACGTCAGGACACCCAGTCGCTGCACACTCAGGCGCTGTCGCACATCGTTGCAACCGATCTTGATTCCATGCTTGATATCGTGGCGGGGCTTCGCGATACTCAGTCCGGACTTGCGGCTTCCCTCGATGAATACGAACAATTTGTTTCCGCTGATGACCAAGATAATTTCCAGGCTCTCAAGGACGGAATCGATCAGTTCAACTATCACCTCGCGGATCTGCTGGCGTTCAGCGGCGCAGGAGAAAACGAAAAGGCATACGCGCTTGCAAACGGCGAACTTTCCGACAGTGCGGACAACGTTGAAGCAGTCGCAGCAAAGCTCATCGCCTCTGCGACCGCCGGCGCCGACAATGCGCGCAGCGATCTGAACAATGTTTCGCAGGATTCCGTGCGGCTAACTATGGTGCTGATTCTGGTGAGCGCAGCGGCGTTTATCGCAGCCGTGACTGTCGTAGTTCTGTTCGTGATACGCCCGTTGGTGGCCGTCAAGAACGAGATACGCGGAATTATTTCTGACATCGACCGTGGCGAGGGCGACCTCACACGCCGTATTAAGGTACGCTGCAGCGGAGAGCTTGCGGCGGTGCGCGACGGCTTCAACATGTTTATGGACAAGCTCCAGAGCATATTCAAGGTCATCTCCGGAAATACGCAGCTCATGGAGAAGGTCGTTTCCGAGGTCCTCGGCAGCGTGCAGACCTCCACGGACAGCGCGGCTTCAATGTCGGCGCTTACCGAGGAGCTTTCCGCAACCATGGCGGAAATGTCCGAGAACGCAGCAGCGATAAACCAGAATACCACAGATGTCGAGTCCGAAGTGACGGACATTGCAGCACGCACCGAGGAAATAGCGCAGTTCAGCATTGAAATGAAGGAGCATGCGGAGGGCATTGAGAATTCCGCGCGCAGCAATATGCTCACTACCCGCGAGAAGGTAACTACAATGGTAGACGAACTCCGCGACGACATCGCTTCCAGCGAAAGCGTAAACCAGGTAGACAGCCTCACAAAGCAGATACAGCAGATCTCGCGCAACACCAACCTGCTTGCGATAAACGCTTCCATTGAGGCGGCGCGCGCGGGTGAAGCCGGAAGGGGATTCGCAGTAGTCGCTGACGAGATACGCCAGCTTGCCGAATCCTCAAAGGAATCCGCGGATAATATCCAGCACATCAACGGCACGGTCAAGGCTGCGGTACACAGCCTGTCAGGTCACGCGACCGAACTTCTCGACTACATGCAGCAGCAGATCCTTCCTGAGTTCGAGAACTTCGTGCAGTCCGGCGTTCAGTATCGCGAACACGCGGAACACATAGAAAACACCATGGAGGATTTCACGGCGAAAACTGAGGAGCTTCGCAAAAACATGACGAGCATTGCGCAGTCCATCGACAGTATCTCAACCGCAATAAAGGAAGGCGTGAACGGAGTTACCGGCACCGCTGAAAGCACTCAGGTGCTGGTTGCGGATATGAACCGTATCTCCAGCCGAATGGACGACAATAAGAACATCGCAGATCAGCTCAGAAAGGAAGCTGAAATATTCACCAGAGTATAAGTATTACTGCAAAAAAGCGGCCGCAGAACATGCGACCGCTTCTTTATTAGTTCTCACACCTTTTCAAGCTCTTCTTCGGTGCAGTAGAAAACAGAATACATACCGCCGAATCCGCCTTCTTCATCGTCGCCGGTGTCCGTGTCGATAACGTAAACCGTGCTGCCGCCCGCGCAGCTTATATCGGTTATGGAGCCGACAACGCCGGTTTTCTTTATTCTTACAGTGTCGTCCATTTTAAACATAGTCAACCCTCCAACGGTGCCGGATTTGTGCATTCGATCTGGTAAGTTCCTGGTTCCGGCTTTGCCCAGTGAACCGCGTTTCTTATTATCTTAAGAACATTTTTATTCCGGAATGTGGGGTATTCCTCATGCCCCGGCTGGAAGTAGAATATCCTGCCGGCACCCCTGCGGTAGGTCACGCCGCTTCGAAATACCTCTCCCCCGGCAAACCACCCCATAAATACCACCTCGTCCGGAGTCGGGATATCGAACGGCTCGCCGTACATCTCCTCCATCGGAAGCTCAAACTGCTCCGGAACTCCCTGTGCTATAGGGTGCGACGGCACCACTGTCCAGACGCGCTCGCGGTCGCCGTGGCGCCATTTCAGATTGCAGGAGGTCCCCGTCAGCCGCTTGAACACCTTGCTGTGGTGTGCGGAGTGAAGTCCGATGAACCCCATTCCCTCGCCGACTCGGCGGCAGACGCGCTCCACCGAACGTTCAGTTACCTCGTCATGCGCCATGTGACCCCACCAGATGAGTACGTCGGTTTCCGCGAGCGCTTCCTCGCTCAGACCCTGCTCCGGGTCGTCAAGGCAGGCGAGCTTCACGATTATGTCCTCGTCCTGCATAAGATACTCGCCGATTGCCGCGTGCATTCCCTGCGGATATATTTTCGCGACTTCCGGCTGGCATTTCTCGTGGCGGTATTCGTTCCAGATAAGTACACGTATCATTTTGTCACCTCTGATATCCAGCGTTTTACGTTCTCAGCCGACCTGCGCATGTATTCGGCCTGATCCACAGCGCCGAAATGCTCAACTGAAAAATCCCCGGTATAGCCGTCGGCGAGCATTCGCTTTACAATCTTCTCCACACCGACGTAACCGCCTCCGGTCTCGCAGGGGTACATTTCCGCCCCCGACAGATCCGGCTTTGAGTTGGAGCTGTCGGCGCTGCGCCGCGACGCCTCGCGGCTGCGGTCCTTCAGATGAGCATGTGCGACATACGGCTTCAGGCGCTCGTATGCCTCTGCGGGGTCTTCAAGCACAAAAGCAAAATTTCCGGTGTCGAATGTGAATGCAAGCCCCGGAACGGATCTCATCAGCCGCTCCAGCCCCTGGGTATCGCAGCATGGCGAGGCCGAGTCGTCAAAATCCTCCAGCGTTACCGTAATTCCGTACTCCGCGGCTAATTCACACATCACCGAGAGCTGCTCCGCAAACTTCGCGAAGCCCGCTTCCCTGTCGTCTCCCGGCTGAAAGAATCCGGGGATCGCAAGCACCTTTTCCGCGCCAAAATACGCGGCGGTCTCGAGGTGGCGCTTCATTCCATCAAGCGACTTCTCCGGCGTATCCCGTAGGAAATCGTACATTGAATAAATCGAAGCGACGTTAAGTCCGCAGGATTTGAAAAGATTCCTGACGTTAACGCAGTCAGAAAGCCTCCAGAGGTCGCACTCCAGCCCAGTGTACCCCATCTTGCGCGCTTCCGAAAGCATGCTCTCAATCGTGGTTCCACGCTGCTGAGCAGCTTCATAGATGTGTTCCAGAAATATGTTTAGTCTGTGCATTTTCCATCTCCTGAGTATATTCTTATTGAATTATACCACTTTTTACGTTTGATTTCAAGCCCGTGACAGTGTGGTAATTCCGCGCTCAGGAATTTTTTTTGCGAGCGAACCGCTCAGCATATCTATACCGTTTTCCATTGTGATACTTCCTTGGTCTTTGTTGTAAAACAGTATACCACATTACAATTAATTAGAAAAGCGAATATTCCTCACATATAGTATGACATAATCTGATTTTGTATTCAGCAGATATCGGTTATCATTTCAAAGTGAAAAAATCAGCTTCAGCGCCATAGCAGCCGTTACAACTGCTCTGACTATAGTAGTTATCAGGTAGTTTTTTTAATTGTCAATCAGTATTTTCTGTGCCAAACTACTTTGATATACAAACGCACCTCCCTGCCGAAACAGGAAGGTGCCATTCTGTTACCTATCAGAAACCGAAATCGGCTCTGTTCTGCTCAAGCTCTTCTTCTGAGACGACTCTCACGCCGGTCAGTTCGCCTATGCCGTCGCTGGTCTCCCCGCGCTCGGCGGCGAGTACAACGTTGCCGTCAGAGTTAAGGTACCACATAACCTCCGTTGTGTCAGCGGTGGAATACTCGGCAACAACGTCGTCAAAGAACTGCACAGGTTCACCTCTGTAGTAGAGCTTGCTGTCCTCATACGTCAGTCCATACTGCTCATACTTGCTGTAAAACTCGGCGAAATCTTCCTCCGACATGCTGCTGTCCTTGGTCGTGTGTGCCGCAAGTTCTGAATCGTCAGAGTAAAGCACCGTGCCGTCGTCTTCAACGACATACTGATACAATTCATCATCTGCGCTGGTCTGACCGCCGTTATCCTCAACCAGGATATTTGACCTGTCAGGCGATTCGAATATCATCACATCGTCGCTACCGTTCACGGATTTTGAGATACGTGCGCCGTTTCTGATATCCTCAAGGTTCTGCTCGTAGAGGGCGATGGTTTCGTCAGCGACCTCCTGAGTCCATATGAAATCCCCGCGGTCGCGCGTCCAGCCGGAGGCTCCCTGCTTTACAAGTTCGGCTATATTTTGCTTCTCCTGCTCGAGCCAGGTTTTGTACTCATCGTATGTCCACCACTCGACATCGACATCATCAATGCCGTCGTGGTTCGTGTTGTAGACGGCTTCCCGCTCTGCTGCTGGAGCCGCGTTCTGCGTGGAATTCTCGGAATTTACTGTGGCAAACGCGGTGGTAGTTCCTGCGATAAGGCATGCAGAAACGATGATTCCGGCGAGTGTAGTTTTCTTGAATTTCATGATAGCTTCTATCCTTTCTCGGACGGCATTCCTGCCGAATGCGACTCCGGTGGGAATGCTGCGCCTTTCTTCCAGCCTGATGAGCGCCATCGCGTAATCCTCGCGCTTGCAGCCGAGCTGCTCCAGCACCGCTTCGTCGCAGGAAAGCTCGATATCCCGCCCCGCAAGCGAAAGCATAGCCCAGGCCAGCGGATTGAACCAGTGCACGCAGGCTGCGGCGGTCAGAACGACCTTGAACAGCACGTCAAATCTGCGGATATGCACCAGCTCATGCTCCAGGGCAAACCGCATTTCCTCGCTGTCTGCGGGCAGAGATTTCGGGAGGATTATCACCGGATTTATAACTCCGTAGGTCAGCGGCGAGGTCACACGGTCGCTTACCTTTACGGCTATTTTCCGGCGGAGTTTTGCTGCTGAGATTCGGGAGCTGATCACGGTATCGTCAAGCGGCAGAGCCGTGGAAAGCTCCCGGCGGCTGCGTAGGTGCAGTGCGGTCATTATCCCCATTGAGATAACTACTCCGCCCGCCCAGACGATTTCGAGGATCAGTTCGCGGTTCGGCGCGCCGCTCGTTTCGGAATCCGGTTCGGAGGATTCCGGCGGAGTAAATTCGCGCACGGCAGTGTTTTCAGGCTGTGTATTTTCATGTGGAATATTAACGGAAACGGAGAACGGAACAAGCATTCTCAGTGCGGCGGCCGCCCAAAGGATCACGAACAGCCGCTTGGGCAACCTGTGAACAAACAGCGACCTAATCACGATGATTGTCGCGATGATCACCGACGCTGAAACAGTCATGCTGAGCAGAGTCGTCATTTCAGCTTCTCCACCAGCTTTTTCAGGCTCTGTATCTCCTCGGCGGTGAGCCGCTTTGAGCCAAGCAGAGCCGCAATCAGCTTATCCGACGAACCGTCGTACATCTTGTCGATCAGCTCGTTGGTTTCCGCCTCCTGCACTTCCTTTCGGGAAATGAGCGCGCGGCAGATGAAGCCCGGCTCCGACCTGCCAACAGCGCCCTTGTCTATGCATTTCTTTATCACTGTGTAGGTAGTGGTCTTGCTCCAGCCTACCTGCTCGTTCAGCTTTTCCGCGATTTCTTTCGCGGATGTATCGCCCTCCTTCCAGAGTATGTCCATAACCTTCAGTTCAGAGTCAAACAGTTTGATTTCCATGGTTCTGAGTTCCTTTCTATTGCAATAGAATGTGATCACAATGTTGTTCTACTGCATTAGAATGAATTTGTCAAGAGGTCTGCATATTTTTCATCATTCTATCACAATAGAAGACATTGTATCCAGCTTGGCTTTTTCAAAAATTAAGCGTTATTCTTCGGGAAAGTAACCGACCTTGCAGAAAAAGCGGCAGTTTCTGACTTTGAGATGTTGATTTCAACTTCAAATGGCAGCCGGCTTTTAACAACATTTCATCATACTTATTTAGGTCACCTCTAAAAACCTTGTTTGAGTGAAAATGTGTATAGCACACCGCCTGCTTCTTCAAACCTCCTCGTAAGGCATACAGCCTTACTTCGTCGGCTTTCATCGCATTCGGCGCACTCTACCCATTTTCCCTTTTCAAACCGGTTTTTAGAGGTTCCCATTATTGACATACCAGTCCTTTTGTGATATAATGTATTTGGGTAGTTTTAACTAACTCTCTATTGAATGCGGAGGACGGATCTTATGATGGAATACACGAACAAGTACTGGAAAATGATAATGCCGCTTGTCAAAAAGAGCCTTATCAAGCGGTTCGGAAAAGAAGAAACCGCTTTGCTGGTACAGAAAACAGACGCAATTTACCGTGAAATGCTTAACCGCTCGGACGATATCGGCAAGGACAATCCTATGGCTTCGAACCTGTACGAATGTCTGATATTCCTTGCAATATGGAAAGCGGCAGACGGAAAAATAAGCGTTGACGGTCTGAGCGAAATCACTCATGAGGTAATGGGATTCCCGATCATGAAAGCAGTCGGGTTATTCATGAACGCCAACAGATCCGGGCTTGACAAGCTTGAAAAGAAGATGCACCAGAATGCAGAGTGGCTTGAAGTCCACCCGCAGTACAAAGAGTTTTCGTGGGATTTCAACTTCGATAAAACCAAGCATCCGGAGGGATTCTACTATCATTTCACCAGATGTCCGCTGAACGATTTCGCACGCAGAGAGGGTTATCTAGAAGTGCTTCCTGTCATGTGTGAAATAGACCTGTTAACTGCGAGCCTCATGCACGCAAAGCTTATTCGCAGGCAGACGCTCGCTTCAGGAGGAGACATGTGCGATTACTGGTTCGTTGGGGATAAAAGCCCATCAGCCAAATAAAGAAGGGACATCATGATAAAGGTTACTGAATTGAGCGAAAATGAGATCGAGGAAATAGGCGAGGCTTTCGCGGATTACAATTACGCCGACGGCGAAAAAGGAATGTCATTTCTATATAGCGGAAGGGACAGCGTAAAGGAATACATATGCGGCTACGTCCGCGCAATGCTAGCAGGAGGCTGTCTTTTCAGCACAAGCGATAAGCACGAAGCATTCGTGGCTTACAAATTTTCAAAGGATAAGCTGCCGGCGTCCGCCGGACTTATTCTGCTGAAAACCGTGTTCCGGACGCTCGGTTTCAAAGGCGCGGTGAATATGCTTTCAGCCATAAAAAAAGGCGGCGAATCGTACGAAACCACCTTAAAGAAGCAAAAGAAATCCTATATTTTCGTTGGAATGCTAGTGGTTCGCAAGCAGTATCAGTGTCAGGGATTCATGCGAAAAGCGCTCGACATCGCCTTTGACGAAGGACGTAAACGCGGAGTACCCGTGCTTCTTGAAACTGACGCCGCTCTGAAACGCGACAAATACGTCCACCTCGGAATGACCAATATACGCACCAGAAAGCTTAACGACAGCGCATACCTGTTCGACCTGGTGAAAGAAAACTGAATATATCAAGTATTTCGCAGTCCGCCTGCGCCGGGATTCCTTGATGATAGGCGAGCAGTCCTTTTCGCTGTCCTCTACAAACATTTCGATGGTGCAGCCGCCCTGACCGCCGTAAGGGTCGGCGAGGTAAAATCGACGTGATAAGCCGCGTCGGGAAGTTCGACGTCTTCGTCGCGCTCCTGCGAAAAATCACCGACCCATGCCGACATGGAAAGCGCTGTTTCATCTTTTGGCTGGGTCTTATTGAAAAGCCCGGACTTATTCTTGAGGACAGAGAATATCAGCGACGTATAGTTCGGCATGAAATCAGTGCTTACAAATATATCAGGATCGCCGGAACAAAATCTCCTGTCCGCTCCAACTGTTTGAACGCACATTGAGAACGGCACAGCACTCAAATCACTCTGCGCCGTTTTCCGGAAAATCCTCGGTGCCGGAGACATCCTCCCTTTCAGCAAGGAGTTCCTTGTCGCGGCAGCGGAGCATGCTGCAAACTATGACCATTCCCGCGAGTATCATCATTCCGATGCCCGTGAGGATAAGTCCGCTGCTGAGTCCTGCGGGGTAGAAATTCAGCACGATAGTGTGCTTGCCCTCCGAAACCGGAACGCATATCAGCGATTCGTCAAGGCAGGTGTCCCAGTTGACATACTCGCCGTCTATCTGTACTGTCCAGCCCTCCTCGGCGGGAATGGTCGTGAACAGCGCGCAGTCCCGGGGAGCGTCAACGGTGAGCTCCAGCGTACAGCCGCCGGTGCGGGCGAGGGTCGTGCCGGAGTTCAGCTCGTCCATGGCGCTGTGGAACCGCTCCATTGAGGCGCTGTCGATGTAATAGAACCAAGCGTTCGTGTAGTACACGGCGTCGTCCAGCAGCTTGAGCTTCACCCTGAACGAATCCCCCTTGCGGTAGGTGCCCAGGTACTCTATACCGTGGTTTTCGTACAGGAAGTAATTTCCGCGGTAGATGTCGTTGACGTAAAGCTGAGTTTCACGCTCGTACTTCGTCGGCAGGAACATATACACCGGGCCGTCCGCCGAAGCCGTTACCGTGTATTCCACCCACGCGTCGTCATCGGTGTTCTTCTTGCGGTAACTGTAGTGCGAATCCGTCGTGGAGCCTATCCGGATATTGTCGCTGTCGAAGGTCACGTCGTCAATGGCCTTGAACACAGCCGTGCCCTTCTTTCCGGCAAGCATTGAAGCTAGCTTGTTCTGCGCCTGGAACGGCGAATACTCGCTGATGTCGAAATCTATAATGCCGCCGTCGGCAAGGTAGGCGATACCTAGGTCGTCGGGGTTCTTGTAGACAGTTATCGCGGTGTCGGTCTCCACCGGAACGGTCTGCGTGTAGGAAACGGTTTTGGAATCCGTCGCGAACACGTATCTTACGCCGAAAATATCGTCTGTAAGCTCGGTCGCGCCGTCGTAGCGGGTGTAGTGCTCCCTCGCGGCGAAGCCCAGGGACTTCAGCAGCGCGATAGCCTTCGCGTTGAGCGTGCTTGAGCTGTGGCTCATGCCGTACATTCTCAGTGCGATGTCGTCGTTGACGCAGCGGTGGAACGTCTTTTCCATGCGGTAGAAACCGGGATCCTGCTCGTGTATCTGCTCGGAGACTTCCCGGGTCAGCGGGATATCCCAGCGGTAGCTCTCACGGGTGGAGAACACAATGTCGTCGTGCATCTGGTAGAGCGACTGCGCGGTGTTGAGGTATGCCTCGGCGCACACGAATACCGCCATTACAACGCACATTGCCTTCTTCCCGATGTTCTTTTTGTAAGCCCACGCCAGAATAAGTATGACCGCAAGGCAGACCAGCGGAATAAGCACGGTCAGCACCTGCTCGTAGTGGTCGCCGTCGTCGGCGAGGTCAGCGTAAAGGAGCATTGCAAACGGTATCGCGAACGCCGCCGCAAATCCCCTGCCGCGCACCTTGACCAGCTTGTCGAACGCCTGCGCGCCCAGAATGATCAGCAGGAAGCTGACCATGAACGAGTAGCGGTAAGGGAGCCAGTTAGGCATCTGACCGCCGTGCCACATCATATCCACCGGGCGGATGTACATGCACAGCACCATCACGCCGATGAACACCGCCGAGGCGATACGCTCCCGGGCGGAGAAGCGGCGGCATGTGAAGTACAGTATCGTGCACACCAGCGCGAGGGTCCCGGCGTAGAGGATAGGCATGCCCTCCATGCGTACGGTGTCGTATTCCGTTGGGAACAGCTTGATGAAAATATCCGCAATGTTGAAATTCTCGGCAAGGGAGTAATCCGGGTCGGAAAACGCGAATTTTCCGTTGGAAAGCGACTTGTACACCGGAAGTATCATGAAGCAGGACATCAGAATGCCGCTCACCGAACCTGCGCCGTACATCAGCACAGAGCCGCAGACCTCCCCGAAGCACTTGTTTGCGCTCTTTCCGGAGGCAAGGTACCATACGAAATACAGCGCCGAGAAGATCCCGACCATATAGCCGATATAGAAATTTGCAGCGAAGATGTAGACCAGCGACAGCACGTAAAGCAGGAACTTCCTTTTATCACAGATACGCTCAACTCCCATAGCCACCAGCGGAAGCGCGACCAGACCGTCCAGCCACATGGGGTTCATGGTCTGTACGATGAAGTAGCCGCACAGCGCCCACATCACCGAAAAGCACACCGTAGTAGTCCGGCGGCAGCCGCGGTGCCTTCCGAGGAACAGCGCGCAGGTAAGCCCCGCCGCGCCCGCCTTTGCGAGCATCATCGTCATCAGACCCTCGGTTATCCACTCCCGCGGGAAGATCCAGACCAGGAGGTTGAACGGGCTTGCGAGGTAGTACCCGATTATGCCCATGAACTCACCGGAAAGGTTTCTGCTCCAGCTATACCATATGCTTTCGTCCCCGGCGAACACGTCGTACATGTAGTCGTAGTAGTAAACGTACTGCGCGTTCAGGTCGAGGGACAGCACGGAGCGCGCCCCGAACGGCCACACCTGGAATACGATGTACGCCCCGAACAGGATAACCACAGGCAGCAGAAAAGACAGCCAGTACGCCCGGCTGTCAAATATGGCTTTTCTGACGCGCGCGAGAACGTTTCTGACCGCCGTCAGGGTGGTGTTAATTTCCATTGTCGCTCCCCTTTCCTCCGGCAGTCCGTGAGATTATATATCTCGGGCGCTGCTTTATCTCCTCGTAGATTTTGGAGAGGTAGTATCCGATAACGCCTACGCCAAGCAGAATGCAGGCTCCGGTAATGAGTATCAGCAGTATCACGGTCGAGAATCCCTCGGCGGCCTGCCCGCAGAAATACTTTACCAGCGTCTGAACGCCGAGCACAAGCGCCATCACAAAGAAAATCACGCCGACCCAGGTAATGAGGTGGATAGGCACGTTTGTGAACGAAGTGATGTTGTTGAGCGCGAATTTGAACAGGTTCTTCATGCTGAACTTGCTTTTTCCTGCGGCGCGGGGCTGAACGTCGAATTCCACGCGCTCCACAGTAAAGCCGACCCAGCTCGAAAGCGCCCGGAAGAACGTGATGCGCTCCGGCAGCTCGTTAAGCGCGTTTATGACCTTCCTGTCCATCAGCTTAAAATCGCTGGCTCCGTCCAGGTTGATCCCCGAGGAGCTTTTCATCATCTTGTAGAAGCTCCGGGCGAACAGCTTGTGGAGCAGCCCTTCCCTGCCGCGGGAGCGCTTGACCGCCTCCACGACCTCCGCGCCGCCCTGCCACAGACGGTACATCTCCGGGATAAGCTCCGGCGGGTGCTGAAGATCGCAGTCAATGCAGACTGCGCAGTCTCCGGCGGCGTTTTTCAGTCCCGCGAATATCGCGCCTTCCTTGCCGAAATTCCGGGAGAATCCCAGTCCGCGCACGTTAGGGTCAGCCTCTGATGCCGCCGTTATCTCACGCCAGGTGTCGTCCCTGGAACCGTCGTCGACGAAGATCAGCTCGTAAGGAATGCCGTTTTCTCTGAGTATCCCGGCAATCACTGACGCGGTGCGCTTTATGTTCTCGTGTTCGTTGTATGAAGGTATAATTACTGAAAGCATCTGCTGAAATTCACTCCCTGGTCATTCTCCGATTATCTTGACCAGCACGGTCTTTTCACGGCAGCCGTCGAAGTCGCCGTACATGATGAACTGACGAGGACCAAGCTCCAGTCGGCCCTCGGTGATGGGTACGGTAACGCTGGCGCCGAGAAGCATCTGCTTCATGTGAGCCGCTCCGGCACTGGTGTAGTCCACCTTATAGTTGCTCTCGTCGGGAACGATCTTTCTCAGCATTTCCGTCCAGTCCTCGAAAAGATCCTCGCGGTCGTTCTCAAGGAATATCGCCGAGGTTGTGTGCTGGGAGTAGACTACGCATATGCCCTCGCTGATGAAGCTCCTGCGGACGCACTCCTCCACCTCGAAGGAAAGATTCAGGAACTGCTCTTTGGAGTCGGAGTTGATGGTAAGCTGCTGCCGGTAGGTTCTCAATGAAAACATCTCCTTTTTTAGTCAGTACGTTCCCTGACGGTAAGTATGCCGCTCTCCAGCGACGCGTGTATCAGCTTTCCGCCGCCGTTGAAGCTGTACATGTAGCTCCCTGGGAAGCTGCCACTGATAAGATCGGTTCTGAGTTCGCCGATATCCGTTTCAAAATCCAGCGCTACGCTGCTCCCCTTCGGGAACACTATCTCGGCGTTCCCCGTGCGGGACTGCACCGCGCTTCCGGTTATAACGCTGTAGAAATCAAGCAGAATGTTTCCGCTTGCCGTGGAAAAACTGCACAGCGAGCGGGTGTTTTCCGATGTGATGTCGCCGCTGTTCGTGACGGTGGTTATTTTCTCACTGTCGACGTCCCCGAGCGTTACGTCCCCGGATACCGTATAAATAAGTATGTCGCGGTAGTATTCCCGCGGGAGGTACAGATACATTCCGTAGCTCTCGTGCTCATTCGCAAAGAGCGAGACCACGAATTCCCCGCTCTCGGATATCGTCAGCGAATTGTCGCCAAGCTCCGCGGTAAGCGGAACATCGTTGCGGTACTTCATTCGGATACGGTCGCCCTCGTAGGGGATCACGGTGACGTCTGTCTTGAGAAGGTCAACGCTGATGTACTCGCACAGCGGGAAGTACTCGTCGCCCTCCTTCGAGGAGCCGAGGCTCTCCCCGGGAATGAGGAACGCCAGAGCCGCGAAAGCTGCGGCAAGTACTGCGGTAATTATGAGCCAACGGTTTATTCCGCGTTCCACAAGAATCCCTCCATGCTCAGTACGGCTTCCAGCCGCGGCAGATATCGCACCTGCGCTTCACCCGCAGGAACAGCCTTGAGATCACGAACCCCGCCTTGACCGCCGCCAGTCCGAGGAAGGCGGAGCCGCAGGCAGCGGCAAGTCCGCCGAATATCATCAGCTCCGGCGTGAGCGAGGTCACGATGAACTGCGCGTTGAACAGCTTTACGGCGACCCCGGCAATGCTGAGCATTATCCCGGCGGGGATACCGAAAGCCGCCGACGAAAGCATTGCGAGCATAGCACAGAAGGTCAGCAGAAACAGCACCGCAAACCCGGACTGCATTGCACAAACCTTAAATTTAACCGTTCGCGTCATCAGCTCACCGCCGTTCTGAATTCGGAATGTCAGGACTCAGAAGTTTTCCTCCACTTTCTTGTAAGCATGGGCAGGATCATTCCGCCGAGTGCATTGCCAAGAACTACCACAAAAACGAACGCCAGGTTTCGAAACGTGAAAGTCTGTTCGCCGATCGCCGCACCGTTATAGAAAGAATTCGCAATAGAGTGGTCGAACCCGCTGAAAATGAACACGGGGACGCACAGAAAAACGCCGATCTTCTGACCGCGCTTCCACAGGTCGACCGCGAGGTACATCAGCAGACCGCAGAGTATCGAGGAAAGCACCCACTTCTTAGGGTCTGCGGCGAGTTTAGACGCGTAGCTTGCCCGCGCTGACTCCGCGATTTCGGGCAGGCAGAAGCTGACCAGGATCCCCATTATAAAGGTAGTCAGCAGATTCACCACCAGAATGAGCAGCACAAGTCTTATGTACTTGAAATCTTTAAAATGCTCGGCAATGTATCCGACCTTGCCGGTATACAGATTGAAGCCGTACTCGCAAATCGCGAAAAGCCCCAGTGAGAACAGCACTGCGCCCGCCCACATCATGCCAGACTTAGTACTGGCGAGGAGTACGCAGCCGCCTATTGATATCAGGATTCCTGATGCGGCAGCCTTTTTTATATCAGTTAACATATAGCCTCCGATTTTTTTGTTTTACACATTTAAACATTTATTTCTTTATTAGAACTGCGGCACACTCAACGTGGCTCGTCCGCGGAAAAAGGTCGAACGGGCGCACTTTTTTCAGCGCGTATCCCAGCTCTTCCAGGCGCTTGCAGTCGCGGGCGGCGGTAGCTGCGTTGCAGGAGATCATCACGATACGCTCCGGCTGCATTCCCGCGCAAGCGGTGAGCGTAGCGTCGTCGCAGCCCTTTCGCGGTGGGTCGAGGATTATCACGTCCGGACGCTCCCCGGCGCTTTCAAGCTGCTTTGCAGCCTGTCCTGCGTCGGCGCAGATGAACTCCGCGTTATTTATGGAGTTGCGTTCAGCGTTCCTTCGGGCGTTTTCAACCGCCTGCGGAACTATTTCCGCGCCGATAAGCCGGCGGGTCTTCCCCGCCATCGAAAGACCTATCGTGCCGGCTCCGCAGTAGAGGTCGAGCAGCAGCTTTCCCTCCGGCTCGGCGAATTCAGCCGCCTGGGCGTACAATGCCTCGGCCGCCGGAGTATTCACCTGATAGAACGCCCTCGGAGATATCTCCACCTTAACGCTGCACATTGTGTCGCTGATATCCGGCTTTCCAGCAAGGACTATCTCCTCATCGCCGAGTATCACGTTAGTTTTCTCGCGGTTGATGTTCAGAACCACTCCGGTGATCTGCGGGAAGCGCTCCGTAACACTCTTTGCGAGCTTCTGGAACTCCGGTACCTTTCTCCGTGCGACAAGACAGAGACAAATCTCCCCGCTGTAGTGCCCGCGGCGTAAATAGACGTGCCGCAGCACGCCCTCGTGCTTTTCCTCGTTATAAACCGAAATGCGGAGCCTGTCCGCCTGTTCAGTGACAAAATTCGCGATCTCCGCGAATATCTCCGGCTGGAGCGCGCACCTTTCCGTGGGTATCACCCGGTGGCTCCGCTCAGAGAAGAAGCCGCAGACCGTTCTGCCGTCCTGCCTGGAAAGCGGCATCTGCAGCTTGTTGCGGTATCCGTCGACGCTTTCGCTGCCACGTATCGGGAGCATTTCCGGCGAGAGACCGCCTATCCTTCCGAACGCATCGCGCACGAAGCCCTCCTTTGCGCGAAGCTCCGCCTCATATGAAATGTGCCGGAAGCAGCAGCCTCCGCACTTTCCGTAAACCGGGCAGTAGTTTTCAACGCGGTCCAGAGAAGCGGTCAGAATTGCTTCCAAGCGCCCGTAAGCGTAGCTTTTCAGCACCTTGACTATCCGGCAGGAGATAACGTCCCCCACCGCCGTAAACGGAACGAAAACCGCCATGCCGCGGCTGTTCTCGTCCGCGCCGTAATGCCCCACGCCGCTGCCCTCGTTGGTGAGTGCGGTTATCTCTAGCGTGACGACATCATTTTTATTGAGCATCAGATCTCACCCAGGCTCTTTGCCTTGAGGTAAGCATAGATGAAACCGTCTATATCGCCGTCCATAACGGACTGAATGTTGCCGCTCTCGTAGCCTGTGCGGGTATCCTTCGCAAGAGTGTAGGGCATGAATACGTAGGAGCGTATCTGGCTTCCCCATTCGATCTTGAGCTGTTCTCCCTTGATATCGCTGATCTTCTCGAGGTGCTCGCGCTCCTTGATCTCAACCAGCTTTGACATCAGCATCTTCATACAGAAATCGCGGTTCTGTACCTGCGAACGCTGAGTCTGGCAGGCAACAACGATACCTGTAGGCTTATGGATAAGTCTGACCGCCGAGGAGGTCTTGTTGATGTGCTGACCGCCCGCGCCGCTCGCACGGAACACTTCCATGATGATATCCTCGTCGCGGATCTCAACGGAAACGTCCTTTTCGATCTCCGGCATTACCTCGACGCTAGCGAAGCTGGTGTGTCTGCGGCCCTGGGCGTCGAACGGAGAAACGCGCACCAGCCTGTGCACGCCGTTTTCGGACTTCAGGAATCCGTATGCGTTGAAGCCCTGAATATGGATAGAAGCGCTCTTGATTCCGGCTTCTTCGCCATCGAGCATATCGAGTATCTCGGTCTTGAAGCCGTGGCGATCCGCCCACTTCATGTACATTCTGAGCAGCATGGATACCCAGTCCTGAGCCTCGGTTCCGCCTGCGCCCGCGTGGAACGTCAGGATAGCGTTGGAGCTGTCGTACTCGCCGGTGAGCAGCGTTGCGAGCTTCTGCTCCTCAAACTCGGACTTTACCTTCTCGGCAAGCTCCTTCACCTCGTCTACGGCGCTCTCGTCGTTCTCCTCCTCGGCGAGCTCTATCATCGCGAGAACATCGTCGTGGTTCGTTTTCATGCGGTTGAAGCTGTCGATGGTGTTCTTATACTGACCTATCTGCTGCTGAACCGCCTGTGCCTTCTCGGGGTCGTCCCAGAAGTTCGGCTCGGTGGATTTCATCTCAAGCTCGTCTACCTTAATTTTCAGTCCCTCAAGGTTCAGCGCGCCCTTCAGCTCCTCGATCTGGGGAGTGAGCGCTTCCATGGCTAATCTGGTTTCGTCGTACTGTATCATATTCTCTCCTGTAATATATAATTAGTTTTATAAAGTACTTTTGTTCATAAAAATACCCATTATCTTATATAGTATATCACAAATCAGGTGAATTTGCAATACCCGAAAAGCAGATTTTCCAACAAACCCGCGAAATTTCTCGGCATTTACTGCAAAACGGCAGAAAAATGATATTGTCAATATAGCTTTACACATTTCACTCAAAAATTTTGAGCAACAGTGCAATG
>OGIK01000289.1_pt1 | contig 64265 bp, 50 predicted proteins | sample 1571781 | NCBI WGS metagenome assembly OGIK01 (sample SAMEA2581956, study PRJEB24529) | metagenome | biome: Human gut stool | place: China | collected 2011
ACTGCTGCCTCCCGTAGGAGTCTGGGCCGTGTCTCAGTCCCAATGTGGCCGTTCACCCTCTCAGGCCGGCTATGGATCGTCGCCTTGGTGGGCCGTTACCCCACCAACAAGCTAATCCAACGCGGGTCCATCTTATACCACCGGAGTTTTTCACACTGAGCCATGCAGCTCTGTGCGCTTATGCGGTATTAGCAGCCATTTCTGACTGTTATCCCCCTGTATAAGGCAGGTTACCCACGCGTTACTCACCCGTCCGCCACTAGAATTAAATTAAATCGACCGAAGTTTCAATAAAGTAATTCCCGTTCGACTTGCATGTGTTAAGCACGCCGCCAGCGTTCATCCTGAGCCAGGATCAAACTCTCTGATAAAATGTTTGATTCACTCAAGATAACAACTAGCTATCTCTCGTTTTACTGTTTTTGGTTTTTCAAACCGTTCTTAAAAATGTAAAGAATTTTCGAGAATCGTATGTGTTTCACTGTTTAGTTATCAAGGTTGTCTGTCTTGCGACAGCTTGTTTACTTTATCACATCTCTTTTTCTTTGTCAAGAACTTTTTTCAAGTTTTTTCAAAGTTTTTCGAACTCTTCCGGATTTCGGAACTGTTCTTCTGATCTGTGATTGTCGGCTCTGTTCAAGCGACTTGATTACTTTAACATATTCGTTTTAAGTTGTCAAGCACTTTTTTAATTTCTTTTTTTCTTTCAGAAATCATCTTAAATTGTCTCTTTTCAAGAAACAATTATTTCCGACAGCTCAACTAATATAACACCGAAAGCAGTCCCTGTCAACAGTTAATTTCATAATTTGACAAACTTTTTATATTTTCACCCTAATCTCCACTAAATTCCCAACAGACATCCAGTCTATCTGACACCGGAATTCCAACCATCCTCCCCATCTATCCTTCCTATATCATGCAGCACCCACATACCATATATACACAACACCCCAGCTTTTCCTTCCCCTTCATACTATATATAGAAAACTTTTCTATTCCACCAAACTAACAAACCATCATTATCCTTCTCCCTCAGCCACCAGTCACAGCCAACAGCCAGCAGCTCCAAACAATTCTCTTCGGCGACATTTGCAGGGTCTTTAGAAAATCTTAGCCCGGGAAGATCAGTGTTATTCGCAGATCACTCACTGTCTGAGCCGCTTCGCGGCGAGTTTGAGTTATCTGCGAATGCTTTTAGCTGATCTTCCCGGGCTTAGTTTTTCTTAAGGCCCGAAACCGAGCCGAAGAGAATTGTTTGGGGCTGCGTCCCCCTTTAGCAGATTTTCCGAGGCTTAGCTTTTCTTAAGACCCGAAACCGAGCCAAAGAGAATGATTTGAGCTTGCGTCCCTTTCATCTGGAATAAAACCCACTCTCAACCTCCACCGGAATCACCCTCTCCTCAATCCCCTCAATCTCAATAAACCTCTGTCTCCCCAACATCTCCACCATCTGCGCAAGCAGCTCCCTGCTTCCCTGCGCCTCCATCTCCACGCGGTCATCCCAGTTATTTCTCACCCAACCGGTAACCCCCAGAGAACTGGCAATATAACAGGCCCGATAGCGAAATCCAACTCCCTGCACTCTCCCCGAAAACCAATAATGCTTCCTTATCAGATTCTCTCTCATCTCCGAACCCTTCCCATCCTGAACATCATGCTTTTTCCAGACTCCCCGGCCTTTCTCATACTCCTCAGCAATCTCCTCACCTGTCTCAGAATCCTGCAGAAACGTTCTGTACTTCTTTCTCTTAAAATCAAATATACTCAACAGCAACCCTCTCTCACAGCTACTGTGCCGGCAACTTGATTTCCCGAACATTCTCACATCTTTCCTGCCAGCCTGTTTCAGGAATCACTCTGCCGCCACACTACAATCACACCCTGATCACAAATCCGTCTTTTCTCGCTTTCGCTTTCGGATATTCCCCGGAGCGATAACCAAGCACACAATGACCAATTCCAACATAAGACTCCGGCACACTCCACTCTGCCTTCAATGCCTGTCCTTCTTCAGAAGCAAACACCTCTCTTGCACGATGAATCCAGCAGGAATCAACCCCAAGGGCATGAGCAGCATTCATCAGATTTCCCATAACCAGACTTCCATTTTCCACACATGTAGGCATATTACTGTCTGCAAAGACCACAACAACTGTCGGTGCCCCATAGAACGGATCACTCTCAGTCCCCATCACATCCGCATTCATTTTAGAAAGCTTCGCAACAAGTTCCGGATTCTGTGTTACTACCATAAGTGTACCCTGTTGTCCCATTCCGCTTGGTGCGTATTCCCCTGCTTCAAGAATTTCATTCAACACTTCTTCCGGCACCAGATCTTCTTTATAACCACGTACACTTCTTCGCTCCAAAAGATTTTTTATTGTTTCATTCATGTCTCATATCCTCCTGTATTTATTTTCATCACTGTCAAAGCAACATTACTGTCCACCACGTTCTCAGCAACACAGTCAGGCAACAATATCTTCCTATATTATAGCACTACATCTACCAAAACTCACCTGTATTTCCCATAATTTTCAGGCAATTTTCCTTGCCCCTGCATCACAACTGGTCTATAATAAAGAACAGACTAACATGAGGTATAAACTATATGAACAAAAAAGAAATTTCTGAAATCAAGAAACAGTTCACTCCCGAGAACTGTTCTCTCACCCGCATCTGCGGATGTTACGTTGACGGAGAAAAGAATAAAAAAACCGAACTGAAAGAAGCATTTCTCTCTTTATCAGAAGAAGAAATGTTCAAATACTTTGAAATTTTCCGCAAATCCCTTTCCGGAACAATAGGAAAAAATCTGATGAACATGGAATTTCCTCTCGAGCAGGAAACTGAGGGCGGAACTCAACATTTTCTTATGAAACTGAGAGAAAGCAAACTGACCGATGATGCACTGGTAGAAAGTTTCTACGATAAGATCATTGAAAACTATGATTATCCCGAAAACTACTACATCATCCTGATCCATGGAGTATATGATATCCCCGGAAAGTCTTCCGACGGTGCAGAAATGTTTGATGCATCTGATGAGATTTATGAGCACATCATGTGCTGTATCTGTCCTGTAAAACTCTCTAAGGCAGGTCTTTGCTACAATGCCGAAACCAACAGCATCCAGGACCGTATCCGCGACTGGATCGTGGAATTTCCGGATGTTGCTTTCCTTTTCCCGCAGTTTAACGACCGCAGCACTGACATCCATGGTGTCCTTTATTATAGTAAAAATGCAAACGAGCTTCGGGATATTTTTATTGATGAACTGCTTGGATGTACAGCACCTCTTTCTGCAGGAGGACAGCGTGATTCCTTTAACGCACTGGTTGAAGATACTCTGGGTGACGACTGCAGATATGACACTGTATTAAGCATTCACGAGAAATTAAACGACCTGATCGAATCACAGAAGGATGAGCCGGAACCTGTAGTTCTGACCAAATCTGAGGTAAAACGCCTCTTTGAAGAATGCGGCGTAGAAGATGAAAAACTACAGTCATTTGATAAACAATACGAGATCACAGCCGGGGAAAAATCCTCTCTGGTTGCTTCCAACATCACCAATACAAAAAGATTCGAGATCAAAACCCCGGATGTTGTAGTCCACGTAGATCCTGAACGTGCCGATCTTGTGGAAACACGCGTAATTGACGGACGCAAGTGCCTTGTGATCCCAATGGAAGGCGAAGTTGAACTGAACGGAATCCGCGTACATACAGAAAATGAAAATCCTTCTGATGACGAATTTTATGACAATGCAGATACTGAGACAGAGGAGACATCTGATGGAGAATAATCGTAAACTCTTATTTTTTGACATTGACAAAACCCTGTTAACCCCTTACCCATGGACAGTTCCGGACAGTGCGAAACAGGCTTTAAAAGAAGCCCGCTATAATGGTCATCTCCTTTTCATCAATTCCGGACGTACCTATACAATGATTCCGGAAATCATTAAAGAAATGGGATTCGACGGCTATGTATGCGGATGCGGCAGCCAGATTTATATGAATGAAGAGCTTTTGTTTTCCAGTTCTATTCCAAATCCGCTTTGCCGTAAAACAACAGAATTACTGCGGGAATGCAGAATTCCTGCGTTTTTTGAACGCCCGGATAAGATTTTATATGACAGCAGTTCATGTGCTGTTCCTGAAACTGTTCAGAAGCTGAAAGCAGAAGTTATAGTAGAAGATCTGGCTCTCTACCCGCCCGAAACATACAACCATTTTACATTTGACAAGTTTCTGGCTTTTCCGTCTGCTGATTCTGATATGGAAACTTTCCGCAAATTTGCAGATGAACATTTTCTGTGTTTCATACATGAAGACAAGGCCTGGGAGCTGACTCAGAAAAATCTCAGCAAAGCAACCGGAATCCGGTTTCTGGCAGACCGCCTTGGGGTTCCGATCAAAGACACCTATGCATTCGGCGACAGCACGAACGATCTTCTTATGCTGCAGTTCGCCGGAAACAGCATCGCAATGGGCGACTCGGATCCCCTGATCCTGCCTCACTGCACTTACCAGACAACCAATATCGAAGATAACGGAATTGCCAATGCTTTGAAGCATTTCCGTCTCATTTAACCCAATATAAAAATAACGTATCCTAATCTTATTTACGCCTGCGTTATTTTTGTATGCTCAGGAGAATAATTATGGGTATGATCAACCATAAATTTGACGCAGAAACCACACCTTTGTATTTTTATTTCGCATTGAAACGCTCCTACGAAATCTATGCTGTATATTTTTTATTACTCATCATCTGCATCACAGGTTTCGGATATCCGCTTCATGCACTTCCTGCTGTAGGCTGGCTTATTGTATGTCTTCTCGCAAGGTACTATATAAACCATACATTCATACGATGGAACCTTTTGTTTTATGTTACGATCTCCGCAGGATGGATTTGCTATTTTATCTACTATTATGGATGGGAAACCGGTGCGACAAGCTTTATTTTACCATTAATGCTGGTTTCCATGTTTTCGCTGTACGATACATTATTTAATAAAATTGCTTTTACAGTCTTTTTATTTGTTATGCGAATGGCTCTGTTTTTCCACTGCCAGACTCATCCTCCTGTATATGTTCTTACCGGAATTCATATACTGATCATACAGATTTTAAATACAGTTGTATTCTTCGTTGTCGCGAGCGTGATCTGTATATCTTTCAGTTCCAATCTTCAGAAAGCCGAACAGCATCTGATGTTGTATAATATTGAGCTTCAGCAGCAGGCCGGAACTGATCCGCTGACTACACTTTATAACAGGCGCCGCATGGAAGAAGTTCTCAAAAACCATATCAGGGCAAATCCAAACGAGAATTTCAGTATCGCAATCGGTGATATTGATTTTTTCAAAAAAATTAACGATACTTATGGACATAACTGTGGTGATCAGGTATTAAAATCCCTCTCGGATTTATTCAGAGAAAAAACTCTCGGAGCAGGACACGTGTGCAGATGGGGAGGGGAAGAATTTCTTTTCTTTTTTCCCGAAATGAATCTTGATAATGCCGCTGTCCTTATGAATGAAATCAACATCGCAGTAAGCAAATGTATTATAAGCTATAAAGATATTACCATCCATGTAACCATGACTTTCGGCGTAGAGGAGAACGATTTTCAGTCCAGTATCTCTGATATTGTAAAACGGGCAGATGACAAACTCTATTACGGAAAAACACATGGACGTGACACTGTTATTTCCTGAATTTTTATGTTACAGCAATTTCCGCAACCCAAAAACAGCTATGTGAAAACACTCAGGTTTTCATCATAGCTGTTTTAATTTACAATACTCAATTCCTATCAGCAGGCTACTGACAGTTCGGATTTTCTTATTTAGCTGCTTCTGTCGGTGTTGCTTCCGGTGTTTCAGTAGTTTCTGCTGCTTCTTCCTCTGCCGCCGGAGTCTCTGTTGTCTCTGTATCTTCTGCTGCAGGTGTTTCTGTAACTTCCTCTGTTTCCGGTGTTGGAGTTGCCTCTTCTGTCACCTCAGGTGTCGGTGTTTCCGGAACCGGAGTAGGAGTCGGCGCCATGAAGGTATGTTTGTCAGTGATCTTAAGTGTCTTAAGGACTTTCTTAACCGCCTTTACATCTGCCTCATCCAGCCATTTGGCAGTTGTATCTGTAAAATAGGTACTTTCTTTGGAATTCTGAAGAGATTCTCGCTTGGAAGCTGTGGCATCTTCATCATTGATCTTGTCAAGTCTTACTACATAGTATCCTGTGTCAGTCTCAATAATATTGTCTGCAATTTCTCCGTCCTTCAGTCCTCTCAGAACCTTCAGAACCTCATCCGGATATGCCTCGCTGCCGGAATCTTCATCCTCATCTTTGCTCTCTTTGGTTGTAAAGTTACCCTGTACTGCAGAATAACTGTCATCTACACCCTTGGCAATCTCACTCATGTCTGCTGTAGGATCCTCTTTCATCTTATCCAGAATCTCCTGAGCCTGTTCTTTCTTAGTCTTTTTCTCCTCATCAGTTATATCATCACCGCTTGTAGAGATACTTACATAAGTGAAGGTTGTCTGATTCGCTTCATCATCAGAAACTGTGATCTTTCCTTCTGCTACAACCGGATCATACATCTTCTTCTGAATTGTCTGAAGCTCCAGAAGTGTTTTTACCTGATCTTCCGTTACCGCAAGTTCCTTAATTGTCTCTTCACTGTTTGCAGCCATAAACTGTGATGCTGCATCTGCGATCGCTGCTTCATCATCATCTGTAAGCTCTATGTTATAATCCGCAGCCTTCTCTTTGAGAATATACATCTTCTCAACAGACTCCAGACTGCTTGTCACTGCCTGATCACCATAAGTCTCATCTGAATCATCACCTGCTGTCTGATCCCAGATATGATCTGCACTTCCCATATAATTTAAATACATGGTTGTTGTCTGCTGTTGTTGTTCGCGGGCATAAAGACTTACAACTCCAAGCGGAATATCTGTTCCGTCAACAGTAGCCACTGTCTTTGTTCCATCTAATGTTTTACTTCCACAGCCGGAAAGCATACCAACTGACATCACACCTGCCAGTGTCACAACGGCTGTTCTCTTTACCATTTTTTTCATTTCTTCCTCCATATTATCAATCTGGTCTTTCTTCCATACCACTTTCCCAGAATGTACTGTTATTAGAGTATAAACTTTTTTCCTGCGAAGGGCAAGGCAAATCGAAAAATATGTAGTATATTTCACATATTTTCCGCCATGCTCTTAAGTTCCTCTGCAAATTCCGTCAATGCCAGGATCAGATTCCCCTGTGGTTCCAGGATAAATTTCGGTTCCTGCTCATTCTTAAACTGCAGACCTCTTCTGTATTTCTGCATAAGAGCCGGAAAGCCTTCTGTATTCAGCCTTGCTTTCTCATAAAGGGTAAACCGGACTGTTTTTCCAGTCTGCTTTATTTCCGTTACGTACCCCTGATGAGCAATCGCCTTTAACTTCGCAATCGCCAGAAGATTCAGCACTGCCTTTCCGGGTTCTCCGAAACGGTCCAGAAGTTCTTCCAGCATATCATCATAATCCTGTTGTGTCTCAATCCCCGCAATTCTTTTATAAATATCCAGCTTCTGAAATTCATTACTGATGTAGGAATCAGGAATATACGCATCAACATTCAGATCAACCGATGTCTCGAAATCCTCCATTGTATGAATACCCTTCGCCTCTTTCACTGCTTCATTGAGCATCTTACAATAAAGATCATATCCAACCGCATTCATATGTCCATGTTGCTGCGCACCCAGCAGATTTCCGGCACCTCGAAGTTCCAGATCTCTCATTGCAATCTTAAATCCGCTTCCCAGATCCGTATACTCGCGGATCGCAGCCAGACGCTTCTCAGCCGTCTCCTTCAGCATCACATTCTTTCTGTACATCAGAAACGCATAGGCAGTTCTGTTGGAACGCCCGATCCTTCCCCGAAGCTGATAAAGCTGAGAAAGCCCGTATCTGTCTGAATCATGGATAATCATAGTATTTACATTGGAAATATCCAGCCCTGTCTCAATGATCGTGGTGGAAACCAGCACATCAATATCCCCGTTTACAAAGGAATACATCACATTCTCCAGTTCCCTCTCACTCATCTGGCCATGAGCAAAATCCACCCTTGCGTCCGGCACCAGCTTCGCAATACGCAGGGCAACATCTGCAATATCCGTCACTCGATTATAAACATAATAAACCTGTCCGCCTCTGCGCAATTCCCTGTTGATAGCCTCTCGGACTGTCTCTTCATCATATTCCATAACATATGTCTGGATCGGCATTCTGTCCATAGGAGGTTCCTCCAGGACACTCATATCCCGGATTCCGATCAGGCTCATATGAAGAGTACGGGGAATGGGCGTTGCAGTCAGTGTAAGGACATCCACATCCTTCTTTAACTGCTTGATTTTTTCCTTATGCGTAACTCCAAACCGCTGTTCCTCATCAACGATCAACAGGCCAAGATTTTTGAACTGTACGTCTTTGGAAAGGATTCTGTGCGTTCCAATGATCACATCCACCTGACCTTTTTTCAGATCTTCGATTGCCTTCTTCTGTTGTGCCGGGGTCCGGAATCTGCACAACAGTTCCACATGTACCGGAAATTCCTTCATCCTCTGCACAAAGGTATTATAAATCTGCTGCGCAAGGATCGTTGTAGGTGCAAGATAAGCTACCTGTCTGCTCTCCTGTACTTCCTTAAATGCGGCACGCAGCGCCACTTCTGTTTTGCCGTATCCCACATCCCCGCAGATAAGCCGGTCCATAATCCTGGTACTCTCCATATCACGTTTGGCATCCTCAATAGCACTGAGCTGATCCTCTGTCTCTTCATATGGAAACATTTCTTCAAATTCTCTCTGCCATACAGTATCAGGACCACAGACATATCCTTCCTTTTCCTGACGCACTGCATAAAGCTCTACCAGTTCTTTTGCAATATTTTTAACTGCCCCACGAACCTTGCTCTTTGTTTTATTCCACTCCTGAGTACCAAGTTTGTTCAGCTTCGGAGCCTTTGAAGCATCTGCCCCCGAATATTTCTGCAGACAGTCAAGCTGAGTAGCAGGAATATAGAGATTGCTTCCGCCTCTGTATTCAATTTTAATATAATCTTTAACGATCCTGTCTACTTCAACTTTTTCAATTCCTCGGTAAATACCAAGACCATGCTTTTCATGGACAACAAAATCGCCGATAGAAAGCTCCGCAAAATCCTGAATACGGCTTCCACTGTAATTTTTTTTCTTCTTTTTTTTCTGTTCCTGTCCAAAAATGTCAGATTCTGTCATTACCGCAAACTTGATCAACGGGTATTCAAAGCCCTTCTTTGCATGGCCATAAACCACCATGATCTCGCCCGGACAGATCTCCCTGTCATAATCTTGTCCATAAAAGGCTGCCAGTCCCTCTTCCTGAAGATCCTTTGCCAGCCTCTCGGCCCTTGTGCGGGAACCGGAAAGCAACGCGATCCTGTATCCCTGTTTCTTATAATGATGAAGATCTTTTACCAGAAGTTCAAAACTGTTGTTATAAGCGCTGATTGATTTTACCTCCAGGTAAAATTTCTCCCGCACTTTCCAGCCTGCCTGTTTCGGTTCCAGCGCACATACAGAAATACAGTTGCGTTTATTCAGTTCTTTTTGAAGCTGTTCAAAAGAACAAAGCCAGTTTTCCGGCAGATTCCGGCTGCCTTTTTCCTCTCTGTGCATACGGCTCTGTCTGTACTCTTCTTCTACAGCCCCGCCTTTCTCAGTCAGTCGGTTTGGTTCATCCAGAAAGATTATGGTTCTTTCCTCCGGAAAATAATCCAGGAAGGAAACCATATCCTTGTCCCCTATATGCTCCACCGCCGGATAGATCGTAAGTTCTTCCAGATTTTCCAGAGAACGCTGACTCTCCGGATCAAAACTCCGGATAGAATCAATCTCATCTCCCCAAAGCTCGATTCTCCATGGATTTTCCTCAGTGAGACAGTAAATATCCACAATACCGCCACGCACAGAGAACTGCCCCGGCATTTCCACCTGTCCTACCCGCTCGTAACCTAAAGCCACCAGCTGGTTCTTCAGCTGTTCTGTGTCTACGGTGCTGTCACTTTCGTAATGAATCAGCTGTTCTTTTATCTTTTCCAGAGATTCCAGAAAATCCATACATCCGTCAATACTTGTAACAACTGTCAGTTCTTTCTCTTCCAGTAACGCCTTAATGACCTTCATTCTCTGACGTATCAGCAGATTTCCATGGATATCTGCCTGAAAGAACAGAAGATCTTTCGCAGGATAAGAATATACTTTTCTGTCATAAAATCTGTAATCTTCATAAATTTCTCTGGCGCGGCGTTCATCCTCCGCCAGGATCAGACGATAAGGCGCAATCCCGGAAAGTCCGTACATCAGATGAGATTTCTGCGATTCCATACACCCCGAAACCTGCAGGATTCCCTTATTCGTTTTGCTTTTTTCTTTAATCTGTTCAAACTCTGCAAGCCCCTGCAGAGGTGTTAAAAATGCTTTCATCTTCACCCCTCATGATCCTTCGACGTAATAAAAGCGGCTTCTGTTTCCAGTTACCGCTTTCTATACCTTTTGCTGAACAATCATCTGTTTCCTGTCTGCTTATTTCTGTACAGGTACTTTTCTGTTATATTCGTTCATGGCTGCATCTGTACCCTGTGAGATTATGATATCCACAGCCTTTGCCGCCTTTGCTATTGCTTCATCCACAAGTTTCCTGTCTTCTGTGGAAAATCTGCCAAGTACATGATCTGCCAGATCCCATCCCTTCGGCTTTGCACCAACTCCTACTTTGATACGGAGAAATTTCTCTGTGCCAAGCTGGCGGATAATATCTTTGATCCCGTTATGTCCACCCGCACTTCCCTGCTTGCGGATGCGAAGCTGCCCGGGTTCCAGATCAATATCATCATAAATAACAATAAGCTCTGATTCCGGATCAATTTTAAAATAATTCGCCATCTCACGAACAGGACCGCCACTCAGATTCATAAAAGAAAGCGGCTTCATAAGAATCACTTTCTCTCCGCCGATCATGGTTTTACCGTACATGGCATTAAATTTCACACCACCCTGAGGGACATTGTAATCCTCTACCAGACGGTCAACGGTATCAAATCCCATATTGTGGCGTGTTGCTTCATACTGTTTCCCGGGATTTCCCAGGCCAACTACTAAATACATATATGTGTCTCCTGCTTAATTTAACACCATTTTCCGGAATTACCATACCTGTCCTGATGTCAAATTTATTTTTTACATACTCTAAAGTGTGTTTAAAAAATCAATCTTACAAATTGTGACGCACATCTTGCGGGAATGATTTTTCAGACACGCTCTAAGATAATTAATTAAAATATACCATCTCTTCCTTAAGCGGCTCGCATTCTTTCACATCACTTGCATAAAGAACAATGCCCTCACCCTGATATTCTGTACGGTTCTCAAATGCGACCTTCGCTGTTACTTCTACCCAGCTGCCCTCTTTGATATGCGGTGCATAATCGCTTCTGCACACGTATCCAAGGAATGTGGTATCATCTGCGCAGCAGGTCATTGCCACACGTCCCGGAACAAAGAATTTACTTCCCATTCCACGTGGTTTCATGACACGTCCTTTAAAGCGGACAATTTTGTCTACATATTTATCCGGATTATCCATGGCATCCACAAACCAGATACCATAATCTTCCGGTGGAATCTCAATGATCGGTGCATTGATATCAAACGGCATCTCATCCTGGAAAATGTCATCCATCTCGCCCTCTTCATTTTCAAAGATAACCTCTGCACTCTGATTTGCGACCTTGATCCCTCGTCTGTATGCAGGAAGCGGATCTCCCTCTTTACAGCGGTTAAATACAACCATATCTGTATTTCTGATCATATCCATGAACAGAGATTTCATGTTTGCCATATAAACCTGATAAGTAGTTGCATCCACACAGGTAATCTCCTGCTCAATGCCCCAGCCTTCAGGAAGCTCCATCTGCTCAAACTTACTTACAAGCCACATTCCGTTGTACTCGATCACAACACGCTCCGGCTGATGGATGATATCCATGGCAGCCAGACGCTGTGGTGTCAGATCTTCTTCATCCTCGATCACTTCCACAACTGTGTTTGTAAGTTTCAGTTTATCCATATCATATTCTTCTTCGCCTTCTTCGCAAAGGATCAACAGAGTTTTGCCGTCAATGGCAAAATACTCCTGCTGCAATGTAAAATCCAGGAAAGTAGTCTTTCCGCTTTCCAGGAATCCCGTAACCAAATAAATGGGAACTCTGATATCATCCATCATATAATTTATTCCTTTATCTTTATTCTGATTCTGTTATTATCTGCCGAAATCATTCAGTCGCGCATCTATGACGAGAGGATTTCACACTCTGATGAGCTGAATCCAGATGCAGTATTTTAGAGGATTGCCATAAATCGCTGTTTCCTCATGATCATTATGCAAGCCCGAATAATTCTGCAAGCTTATCTTCTTTCAGTTTGGAGCCGATCACGCAGAGACGGCCTGTGTATTCCGGTGCACCTTCACGGATTTCTGTTTCCTCCGGAACCATGTCAAAATAAATCCATGTTCCGTCTTCTGCAGGAAGCATTCCCTTTGCACGAAGAATAATACCGTAATCTTCAGAAGCGGAAAGAGCCTCAAGCATCTTCTCAAGACCTTCTCTTGTGTATTTCTTAATCGTCTCACGTCCCCAGCTTGTAAATACCTCATCTGCGTGATGATGGTGATGATCATGATGATCATGTCCGCAACCGCATTCATGGTCGTGATCGTGGTGATGATGCTCATGTTCCTCATGATCATGTCCACAGCCGCATTCATGGTCGTGGTCATGGTGATGATGTTCATGTTCTTCGTGATCATGTCCACAGCCACATTCATGGTCGTGGTGATGATGTTCATGTTCTTCGTGATCATGTCCACAGCCACATTCATGATCATGGTCGTGATCGTGATGATGATGCTCTCCATGTTCATGTACATGTCCGCACTCCGGGCATACCTCTTCCTCAGACATCAGTTCTTCCTCAAGAGATACCGGTTTCTCCATAACCTCAAGGATTTTCTTTCCGTCCAGCTTCTCAATCGGAGTGGTGATGATAGCAGCTTTCGCATTAATTCCACGAAGAAGTTCCATTGCCTGCTGTGCTTTCTTCTCATCAATGATATCTGTACGGCTCATGATGATCGCACCTGCATATTCAACCTGATTATCAAAGAACTCACCAAAGTTTCTCATATACATTTTGCACTTCTTTGCATCAACTACAGTTGTATAGCTGTTCAGAACGATATCCACATCTCCCTGAACACCCTGTACTGCCTTAATAACATCTGAGAGTTTACCAACACCTGATGGCTCGATCAGGATTCTGTCCGGATGATATTTGTCCACAACCTCTTTCAGAGAAGTGCCGAAATCTCCCACTAATGAACAGCAGATACATCCGGAATTCATTTCTCGGATCTGGATTCCCGCTTCCTTCAGGAAACCACCGTCAATACCAATCTCACCAAATTCGTTCTCGATCAGTACAACCTGCTCATCTGCATAAGCCTCTTTCAGAAGTTTCTTAATCAATGTAGTTTTACCGGCTCCAAGGAAACCGGAAATAATATCAATCTTAGTTGCCATTATCTTATTTCTCCTCTTCGTTAAAATTTATATTTCTGAATAACTGCCATATAGCCGTCATTTTTTATATTCTGCCATTTTTATGAACAAACAGAATAGCTTTTAGAACTGCCATCATTATCTGTCTGTTTATATATTTGCCTGTAACGTACTCATTATACATAAGATGTCCAATGTATTCAAGTCTGCCATCAACGCATTTTGACCAGGAAACACTTGTGCCCCCTGGTTTACAGATATCCTGCAGTTGTTCAATACTTTCAGAACAACCTGCCTGTTCACATCAAAGAAAGGGGCATGATTCACCATCATGCCCCCGCCTGTATACACTAATGATCAACCGTTGATCATAAAGCTCATTAATTTATCAATATCGTCTTTCTCATAAGCAACGATCTCAAGTTCCGGAATCTCTCCGCCTGAGAAAATGTTTGCCAGAGATACATACTGGGATAATTTAGATTTAAGGTTCAGTCTGTCACCTTCGCCTGTTACTAATTCTACTCTGCCTTCGCAGCTGTCAACTACAGAAAAAAATTTATCGATGTCTTTAATGTTAGATACTTTCATGTTCATTCTCCTTTCAACATGGAAACCATTATTCTCTCTATTCCTTATGTTCGCGATAATTATAACGCAGATAAATTTCAAAAGCAATTATTTATATTTCACGAATTTTTCATATATTATCGGGCTTACCCTGCAATATTGTCAAATAAATAACATGCCCCTGACAATAATTCTCTCAGATATTCACATATACCCTGAAATCATCCCTCAAAATTAATATGTAAAAATCGCAACCCCATAAGCCGGCAACGGATATGCGAAGGAAAACTCTCTGTTATCACATTCCTGTTTCACTGCCTTAAATGTCTTTGGCTGCTCCAGAAGTCCATTCTCATCCATGATCAGCTTGTACTGTTTTTTCTTCGGAACACCAACTCTGTAATCCGAACGGTCAACAGGTGTAAAGTTAACTATATAAAGAATATTGTTTCTCTTTGTAGGAGACTTTCTCACAAAGCTGAAAATACTTCTGTCCCCGTCATCCGCATTGATCCACTCAAATCCTTCCGGATTATTATCACCGGCATAAAGTGCCGGATATTTCTTATAAATAGTCAGGAGATCATGCACATAATTCTGAAGTTCCTTGTGTGGCTCTTCATTCAGAAGGAACCAGTCAAGTTCTCTCTCCTCACTCCATTCACGAAGCTGTCCGAATTCCTGTCCCATGAACAGAAGCTTCTTACCCGGATGGCAGTTCATAAATGAATAGGCAGCCTTTAAATTCCTGAATTTGTCCGGTAACTCTCCCGGCATCTTCTCAAGCATGGAGCATTTCAGATGAACCACCTCATCATGAGAAAGAACTAATACATATCTCTCACTATATGCATATGACATGGAGAAAGTCATCTTATTATGATTAAATTTACGGAAATACGGATCCAGCTTCATATATTCCAGGAAGTCATTCATCCATCCCATATTCCACTTCAGACTAAAACCAAGTCCGTCCTTCTCTGCATCCCCTGTAACCATCGGCCATGCAGTAGATTCCTCAGCGATCATCACAGTTCCATGATTCCTTCCAAGAACTACTGTATTCAGATGCTTAAAGAATTCAATAGCCTCCAGATTCTGATTTCCGCCATATTTATTTGCGATCCATTCTCCATCCTTCTTACCATAATCAAGATAAAGCATGGAAGCAACAGCATCCACACGAAGTCCGTCTACGTGGCACTCCTCCACCCAGTAAAGGGCATTTGCGATCAGGAAGTTCTTAACCTCCGGGCGTCCGTAATTATAAATCTTGGTACCCCAGTCCGGATGTTCTCCCTGTCTCGGATCTGCGTGCTCATACACTGCGGTTCCGTCAAAGTTCGCAAGACCATGAGCATCTTTCGGAAAATGTGCAGGTACCCAGTCAAGGATAACTCCAATCTTATTCTGATGTAAATAATCCACCATATACTTGAAATCCTGCGGCGTTCCATATCTGGAAGTCGGTGCATAATATCCGGTCACCTGATATCCCCAGGAACCGTCAAAAGGATGCTCTGCGATTCCCATAAGCTCTACATGGGTATATCCCATTTCCTTCACATAAGCTGCCAGGGCATGTGCGAATTCTCTATAGTTATAAAATCCTTTTTCATTTTCCTCTGACTGCGGATGCTTCTTCCATGAACCCGGATGAACCTCATAGATTGCCATAGGCTCTACCTGCTCATCAAACTTCTCTCTGTTCTTGATCCATGTGGCATCCTTCCATTTATAGTCTGTGATATCTGTGATCCTGGAGGCTGTACCCGGACGGAGTTCAGCTTCATTTGCATAAGGATCTGCCTTATATAGCTTCTCTCCATGCGCACCCACGATAAAGAATTTATACAGCTGTCCGATCTTTGCCCCCGGAACAAACACTTCATAAACACCGATCGGCCCAACCTTCTCCATCGGGTTTGCTTCTTCCTCCCAGTTATTAAATTCACCGATTACAGAAACAGACTGTGCATTCGGTGCCCAGACCGCAAAATATACACCTTTTTTTCGTCTGTATGTAGTCGGATGGGCACCCAGTTTCTTATATACTTCATAATTGGTTCCCTGTCCAAATAAATATTGATCCAAATCTGTAAATTTCATACTCACACCCATCTGGAGTCCTCCCTTAACTTCGGTTTCTATCTTTTTTGCAGATACTGATTCCATAAAATAATACTGTAACAGGATATCTTACGTTACTGTTCACTCCATTCTCAGTAACGTAGCCAAAGTTCATTCCAGATTGCCTGCGGCAATGAAATTTTGGCGTGTGAACAGTAACTATCTTACAGCAAGTTCAATCAGGAATACGAACTGACTTTTAGTCATTCTATAAGCCCTATTATACCAACGGACATTCCATACGTCAATTAAAAATATGTGTATATTTAACAATTTTTTTATATATTTTATGTGTTTTTTGTAAAAAACATAAAGAGCAAAGAAGTACCATTGCTCTCTTCTTTGCTCTTTCGTATATTCGTAATTCTTCTGTATGGTCCACACTGCAGGATTGCATATGTTTTTTATTCCGTTCCATCTCCGTAATCTACAGAATCATCACTGTAATCTTCCGAATCATCTGAACTTCCATCATCATAACTTCCGTCATCCGAACTTCCATCATCATAACTTCCATCGTCTGAACTTCCATCCGAATAATCCCCACTTCCATCTGAGGAATCTGTACTTCCGTCAGAAGAATCTGCGCTTGCATTAGATGTACCATCTGTTCCGTCTGCAGAAGCTGCCGCATCGGAACCTCCCTGATATCCCGGCACGCCTCCATTACTGAGTGTACTCGGCCAGAAATCCACATAACATGCATTCTGTAAGGTCACATTCTTGGCTTCTGCCATCTCACTTACCGTTACAAGTTTATATCCCTGTGCAATGAGATCCGGTATCAGTCTCAGAGCAGCCTTTACAGATGGCTCATGAATATCATGCATCAGGATGATAGTTCCATCTGTCAGATCTCCATTCATTACTGCACTATAATCCGCATCTTCATCCATAAGTTTCCAGTCTTCTGTGTCCAGTGACCACATAAAGAACGGCTTATTTACAGTATTATAAATATCTGAATTTCCGTCCCCGTAAGGCGCACGCGCCACACTTGCAGCCTGACCGCATGCCTTGATCAATGCATCATCTGTATCAGAGAACTGCTTTGCAACTGCATCAAGATCAAGTGTCGTCAACTGTTTGTGATCCCAGGAATGACTTCCAATCTCACATCCAAGTTCCAGCATACGTTTTGGTGCATCCGGATATGAACTGACATTCTGACCAAGCATAAAGAATGTTGCATGAGCATTATTCTGTTCCAGACAATCCAGCAGTTCATCTGTATACTCTCCCGGACCATCATCAAAAGTCAGCGCCAGCATCGGACGTACCTTACTCGGATCATAAGATCCGTCTTCATTAAAGTAATAATCCTTCACTCCTTTTTCTACCCATCCTGTCTGTATATATCCGTTTCCGTCAAAAGAATAGGTAACACCATCTATATCCTGAAATCCATTTGAAAAATATGTACCATCTGTATTCTGATACCACTTTCCGTTAGCATCCTCATGCCATCCGGCTGTCATCGCGGCAACCTTATCTGTATCTGATTTACCCTTCAACGGCTGTCTCACAGCAGCATCAGAATTTGCCTGAACTTCCTCTGTATCTGCCTGAGCCTGTACAGTCTGATCACTGCTTCCGCCTCCGGCTACATGATGTGCGATCGGAATAATAATTCCTCTCACCACAAACACCACCGCCAGGATCATGCCAATAACACAAAGTCCGATCTTTGTATAATGCCTGATCATCATCTGGCGTTTTTTTCTGCGCATTCTTTCGCGCAACACCCTCTTATCCATGGTTTCCTTTCCCCGCTTCTTTTTGTTAATTAGTCCTTAACAACGTACATTACAGTACGGAGTAATCCACTTTTATCAATAATCATAACTCATTTATCAGGTAAATACAATGCCAATTATTCACTCTGTTCAACCTCTTCCGTACCTAATTCCTCTTCCAGATTCTCATCTACATCTGAATTGTCCTGTCCGGAATCATCAACATCTTCATCTGATATATTCTGATCACTGTCCTGTTCCGCATTTTCTGCCGCAGCATCTGCATCATCTGCCAGCACATCACCGTTTGCAACTTTCTCACTCACACTCGCATTTTTTATAATAAAATCCTCCACTCTGAGAAGTCCGACTGATTCATCTACATAATCCTGTCCGTAAGTTCCAACCAGCTCTGCAATACTGGAAACACCCATCTGTTCTACCAGTTTATCCTGCAGCTGAAGGCTCTCTTTGTCGTCAAGTGACAGTCCCTCTGCATCCATGATCCCCTGCACGATCAGGTTCTGCTTAACCTTACCCTCTGCATACTGCTGACATTGTTCATCAAAATCATCCTGCGAAATACCCTGACTGTCTGTAAACTCTTCCAGAGTCATGTCTGCCTGTTTTGCATAAACTTCCATGCTCTTCTTAAATTCAGAAACAGCCTTATCCACATCTTCCTGTGGATATTCTTTTACTTCAGAGTTTTCAAGTACTGTACTCCATGCAGTATTCTTAAGAACCTCCTGCGCAGATTCTTTTGCGTTTTTCTCAAGCTCACTGCGAATACTCTCACGATAATCATCTACTGTTGTATAATCTGTGTTCTTTGCAACCCATTCATCTGTAAGTTCTCCTTCACGCCGCACGTTCTGCACCGTAACCTTGTATATAACTTCCTTACCTGCCAGAGTTTCGTCTGCATAGTCTGACGGAAAATCAATTTTAATCTCCTTTGTGTCACCCTTTTTCATCCCGATCACACCATTTTCAAACTCCTCAAACATCTGTCCGTCGCCGATCACAAAGTCATAGTTATTGGCAGTACCACCGTCAAAAGTCTGGCCGTCTTTAGTGCCTGTATAATTTACAGTCACCAGATCCCCTTCTTTTGCCGCATCAGATACAGGTTCTGCCTTATCTTTCAGATTCTCATCGATCTGCGCCTGTACATCATCGTCAGTGATCGCATCCACCGTATTGTCCAGAGTCAGTCCTTTATATTCTCCGATCGTAATATATTTCTCTACATTCTCAACAGAAACAAGACGCGTAGTTCCTGTCTCTGCTTTCTTCCCGTCAGCAGCTCCTTCTGTCTTTGTACCGTCTGTGATAACAGCACCGCCATCACCACACGCAGATGCTGTCAGTGCAAAACAAACTGCAAGCATGGCAAGATATATTTTTTTCTTCATAATAATCAATACTCCCTTCTACATTCCAGGTACCGGAGTTGGTCTTGAAGAATCCCATACTTCCGATACATCAAAAAGATCACTGAGCATTTCCGGATTATAATACATTCTGTATCCATCCAGATTTCTTCTTCCCTGTCGAAAATAATCATCTGTAATCTGTACAAAATACTGACTGGAATCTACATTACAGAAATAGCGGTATCCCTGACTCTTATAAAACTCATATTTCTCATTGTCTGCCGAATATCCTTCCCAGCTTCCGATATCCGCACCAAATGCAAAAATGATCATATCTGTTTCTCCAAGTATGGGAGCCACATATTTCTTCCATTTTTTATCATCTCTTTTCAGATCATCCAGAGAAGTGGCAGCCACATCCTTATGTCCCCATGTATGGCTTGCAAATTCCCAGCCTTCTGCCTTCATAGCCTTAGCTACCTTTTTTGCATTTTTCACTTCCTGCTTATAGTTAAAATCCGGATGATCTTCCAGGAATTTTTTCTGATCATCCTGCAGTTTTTTTCCGGTCTTATATGCAATATCCGTACGATATCCCAGAACACCGTCATAACCTGTCATTGCAAGGATTCCCTTTCTTCCATGATAGGAAAAATCCGGATGTTCTTTTACAAAAGTATCGATCAGCGGAACCATATCATAATCCCCTGTGGAAACACTTCCGTCATCCTCAATATATTCGTTCTTAATCTCACCATTGGAATCCACTACAAGTTTCGATGCGAAACCATCTCCGTCCATATAGTGATAATAACTTACATCATCCTGAGAAAGCACAAATGGAATTTTTCCCGGCGGCAGCATAATACTGCCTCTGGACATAGTTCCGTCCTCATTGATAACCGCCATGTCGTGCGGACTGACCATGACATATCCCTTATCATACATACTCTGTATGATTTTGTTAAACTCATCAATTGTTGTCATATACTGGTTATATCCATTACTGTCTGAATCCCCGTCAAATGCTCTGGCAGTGTCTTTGATCAGTGTATGGAAGAACACGTGCGTGATCTGCTCCAGCGGATATTCTGTACAGGTGGCTTTCGTATTTTCGTAATCCGAAACTGCACTCTGCATATCCGTATTACTTTCGTAATCCGGCTGACTCTTAAGCAGTTCTATGGCGCCATCATAATCATACTGTACAGCCATAAGCGCTGCCTGCTCCATAGGATTTTCCTGTTTCTCATCTGCCTCTTCTGTATCTTCGTTGTCAGTCTGCTCTCCCTCATTCAGACCATCATCCTGCTGTGTATCTTCTGTACTTTTCTCTGTATCAGCATCCTGTTCATCAATTGTCTGCTGTTCTGTTTTTTTCTCAGTTTCCGCATTTTCAGCTCTGGAACTCAGAAATGGAATATCCTGTTCAAACGGAATGAGCCCACATCCGCTTACTCCTAACGAAATACTCAAAATAGCTGCTGTTACACATGCTATCTTTTTTCTCATATATTGTCCCCTTTCAGTTATGCACAGAGATCATACTCACCCCATAGTTGGAACCGGCACCGGTCTGGAAGAATCAAACACAGACTGTGCATCAAACAGATCTGAGAGAAGTTCCGGATTATAGTACATTCTGTATCCGTCCAGATTTCTTCTTCCCTGCCGGAAATAATTACTGCGGATCTGCACAAAATACTGGCTTGAATCCACATTACAGTAATAATTATAGCCCTGGCTCTTAAGATATTCGAACTTCTCCCCCGAATAATCTTCAACACTGGTAAGATCTGCTCCAAATGCAAAAATAATAATATCTGTTCCGCCTATCAGAGGATCAACATTCTCTTTAAACTTCTGTGTATCTGCCTGTAATCTCTCCAGACTGATCTGACTTACATTCTGATGTCCCCATGTGTGGCTTGCAAACAGCCAGCCTTCATCTTTCATAGCCTGCGCTACTCTGGCTGCATTTTCTCTCTCTGTATTCAGATTAAAATCCGGATGCTCATCCAGCCATTTTACTTTATCTGCATCCAGATCATCCGGACGGGTTTCATAACTGCTGTCTGTGCGATAACCAAGAATTCCATTGTAACCGGTAAGGGCAACAATTCCTTTAGCACCTCTGTAAGAAAAATCAGGATGTTCCTCTACAAAACGATCGATCAGAGGAACCATATCATAATCGCCTACGGAAATACTGCCATCATCTTCCACATATTCATTGCGGATTTTTCCTTCCTCATCTACGATAAGTTTGGTTGCAAATCCGTCCCCGTCCATATAATGATAATAACACACATCATCCTGCGAAAGCACAAACGGTACTTTACCCGGAGGAAGGAGAATCTCCCCTGCATTCATATTCCCATTTTCATCCGCTGTCGCCATGTCATAAATGCTGACCATGACATATCCCTTATCATACATGCTCTGAGTAATCTGGTTAAATTCATCAATCGTTGTCATAACCTGATCGTAATCTCCTGACTTGTAATCCCCGTCAAAAGCCTTACCGGTATCTTTGATCAGAGTATGATAAAAGACGTGTGTCACCTGGTCTAACGGCCAGGAAACGCAGGATTCCTTCTTTTTCTGATAAACCTTAACCGCATGCTGAAACTTCTCACTTGTCTGATAAGTCTCACTGTTTTGCAGCATACTTATGGCTTTATCATAATCATACTGTTTTGCAGCATACTTTGCCTGCCTGTAAAGAGTTTTGTCCTCTTCACTCAGTCCATCCGTATCCTGAACTTCAGGTGTCACCGCATTCTCAGCTTCTGCCTCTGCATTTGTCTGCTGAGCTGTTTTTTCTTCTTCTGTTTTCCTGTCTGCAGATTTCACCATCTGCGCAATCTTAACCTGCTGCTCACTGACAAAATTCTGCAGTTCTTCCCCGTAAAATCCTATTCCAATCCCAATTGCAGCGGCTGCCGCCACCACTATGCAGCCTGCGATACGCAGTCTTTTTTTTCTGCGGCGAAGTTTATTGCGGCGTTCCAGTCTGGCTGCCCTACGGGCTTCATAAGCTTTATTATCATCAAAAAAGAAATCTTCGTCCTCGCTTGCTGCCGGAGGTTCTTCGTTTATCTCTTCTGTATTTGGTTTTTCTACATTTGGTTTTTCTGCATTTGGTTTTTCTGCATTTAGTTCTTCTGCATTTAGTTCTTCTGCATTTGGTTTTTCTGCATTTATCTCTTCTGCATTTATCTTTTCTATATTCACTTTTTCCTTATCTGAAAGTCGCTCCTCTTTCTTCTCAGAGTCGGGCTTTAATTCGCTCATGCTTTTCTCCTTTTTATCATATCCGTTTTTTTACGCACGAATTGTTCTGTCGCAAAACAACTCCTCAATTCCCGTTACATATATTATAACCACACATCATGATTCCATCCTGTAAAAATGGCTTTAACTGTTCCGCATATTTCCCATTACTGTTCGCTCCGGCAAATATTGTCGCATTACAGTTTTGCTACAATTATAACCTTTCATAATGTAAATTTCTACCGCTTTCCATCCATTAATTCTTTTTTTGCAATTGCGTTTTACCTTATTTAATGATAAAATAATTTTTATGCAATGGACTGTCCGTACCAACAGTCCCTGTGAAAACACATACATTAGGGAGGATGCAAATGAGTACAGTAACAATAGTCCTTCTGGTCATTCTTGTTATCCTGATCGCTGCACTGATCGGTTTATATTTCTTCGGAAAAAAAGCCCAGAAGAAACAGGAAGAACAGCAGGCTCAGATTGAAGCAACTAAACAAACCGTTTCCATGCTGGTTATCGATAAAAAGAGGATGCCACTGAAAGAATCCGGACTTCCTCAGATGGTAATTGAACAGACACCTAAACTTATGCGCCGTTCCAAGCTTCCAATCGTTAAAGCTAAAATCGGACCAAAGATTGCGATCATGATCGCAGATGAGAAGGTTTTCGACCTGATCCCGCTTAAGAAAGAAATCAAAGCCGAAGTAAGCGGTCTTTATATTGTAGGCGTAAAAGGAATCCGCGGTTCCCTTCAGACACCGGCTCCCAAAAAGAAAGGTTTCTTTGCAAAATTCAAGAAAGACAAAACTGCCAGATAAATGCAGTCAGACATATAAACTAAAGGTCAGTGAATCGTGTCATCCATACACACAGATCACTGACCTTTTTCTGTTTTGATCAGACAGATATCTGCAGCGAAGCAGAGAACTTACCAGATCTGATCAAATTGTAAAATTCTTACAGTCCTTTGGCTGTGCCTTAATCGCAAGATAACAGTCTGCCACATGCTCCTGGTTCATATCAAGCGCATAATCCACTTTCATGTCAAGACCGCCATCACTCTCCTGCAGATTCAGATTCGTCGCCGCAATTCCCATTTCAATGGTTCCATAGGGAGTTGTATAGTAAGTCATATTCTTCTTACCCTGTTCAAAAACCATATGAACATTGACCACACCTTTCTTGCGGACCTCCATTCCCTTCCGGGAAATTTTTATGTAATTGACGGTAGGTTCTGCAAAATCCTCCATGACTTCCTCATAGCGCAGATAATGACTTCCGTTCCGGAAATAATACTGTCCCGGTACAACAATCTCAAGAGGTTCCTGTTCACCGTCTGCATCCATTGTCTGAAGTCCCCTTACATGAATCAGCACTTCTTTATCCATTCTTCTCATACTCCTGTTTTTATACTGTTCAAAACCTGTTTTTATGTATCTATATTATAACCATTCAGCAATCTGCTGTTTTTAATACTTCTCAATATCTATTTTTTTCGTCATCTCCACATCATATGGAAGAATCGAATTGGCAAATGCCTTAAACTCATCTGCCAGATCACTCACATAGAAGCGGTACGGAAATTCATTCTTCTCTGCACCTTCACCGGCAAGTCCTTTTTCCTCCAGAAGCCTTCCCAGCTCCAGTGCGGTTTCATAAGCCGGATTCACCAGACATACTCCGTCTCCCATGATCTTTCTGATGGTGGAACGAAGCAATGGATAATGAGTACATCCCAATATCAGTGTATCCACCTGCTTATCCTGAAGTTCCTTCAGATATCTGGCAGCGACCTCATCAGTCACCGGATCATGAAGCCACCCTTCTTCTACCAGTGGCACAAACAGCGGACATGCTTTGCCGAAAACAGTGATCTCCGGATCCAGATGCTTCAGATACTCTGCATGTATCCCACTTCCTACAGTTCCCACAGTACCAATGATTCCTACCCTCTTATTTCTGGTCTGGGCAGCCGCCACCTTCGCACCCGGTTCTATCACGCCAATGATGGGAATGTCAAACTCATCCCTCACTGCATCCAGGGCAAAAGCGCTGGCTGTATTACATGCAACCACAATCGCCTTTACCTGCTGCTGCTGAAGAAAACGAATGATCTGCCGGGAATACCGGATGATAGTTTCCTTCGATTTACTTCCGTAAGGCACTCTCGCCGTATCACCAAAATATACGATTTTTTCTGAAGGAAGATTACGCATGATCTCACGCGCAACAGTCAGCCCTCCCACACCGGAATCAAATACTCCTATCGGTGCCTCTCTGTCTATTTTCATTGATTTCTATTCTCCATCTCTATTGATTGTCTCACTATTCTATCACCAATCAAGAGCCTGTGCAAGCCAGAAGGATATCTTTATGTCATCTTTCTGTCCTTTATTTTCCTCAGGGAACTGCGAGAAGCAGAATTTCGGGTACAATGTCCCCCACCATGCAGTAACTGCAGCCTGTTCTTGTCGTCTTTCAGCGATTTTTGCTATCTTCCCGGACATTCCCGGCATTGCTCTCATCATAAGAACACCAACAGCTGCCACGAACAGAACAAACGACAGTTTTCTTCTTAATTTTCTGTTCTTACTCTTTTTATTCATCATTGTCCCTCTCTCCTGTTATATCTTATCAGTTACCATATCTGCCTTTGTTATTTTCCTATATATTTTCTTATTTTATATGGAATTTCCAGGCAGCACTTTAATATTTGGATTATTCCAATATTTTCCTGATTTATACTTCCACTTCCAGACTTCCATTTCTGATCTTCACAATCGGAAGTCGCAGGATTTTATCTTCTTTATATTTTTCATAGAAAAGCTCTCTGAGTGTCACAGCCGTAATATTTCCTCCTGACATTCTGTTTCGAATCAGTCCTGTAATATATTCTCCTGCTGATGAATTATCCTCTCCATGCCAGTTCAGGATCTCCCCTGCGTCCTCCGCTTCAAACACATAAAGATCTTCCCCCACAAAAATCTCCTGTTTCAGATAATCCAGCACCATTCTCCATCTTCCGTCCTCCACCAGTGTTCTCCCCATGACCAGAACCTGCAGATGCCCCATATCAAGAAGTTTTTCCTGTGACTGATCATACATTTTTTCAATCCGGGTGAAATCAGCACCACTGATCTGCAGAACCCGGGAACCGCCATCTTCTTCCTCTTTTCCCTGCCCCGTACTCTCAGAAAGATCCGGCATCCCATAGGTAAGACAGATTCCTTCTTCTGAGGCATCCACGCCAAGTGCCATAGGATACATTCTCTTCTCCGGTTCCACAGCCGCACCACATCCGCTCATAAAAAGACTGACTGACAAAATCCCGGTCACCACACCGACTGCCCTTTTCCTCTGCTTCCTGCGGTGTCCCTTTCCTCTGATAAACATATAAAACTGACAGATGAGAATTCCCGGGACGAAAATATGCGCCAGACACCATCCAAAATAATCCAGTATTCCTTTTCCCTCTTCTTCCAGAAGCGAAATCAGGAAAACCAGTGCCGGAAGCCAGAACCTCCCCCTACCAGGATGAGATTTCCCGATAATCTGATTTCCATAATACAGCAGACTCCCTATTGCAAAAAGCAGGCTGTAAAGCAGAAATCCCATCCACAGGATGTCAAATCTGGCAAGTACATTTCCCGGAAGATCTGCGCCTGCCAGCAGAGGCAGGACCGGATAACTTTCCGCCGCTACCCTGTCATATCCCAGAACTGCCGGAAGCAGAAGCTCCATTCCAATAAGAATCCCGCCAAGTGTCAGGATTCCTCCTGCCACCGTCTTTCCTGCACTTCCGTATTTCTCCACATTTCCCAACAGAAATGGCAGCAATGCAACCGGCGAAAAAGCACACAGAGTTCCATAAAAAGACTGACTGACATTTCTCACTGTAAGCTCCTCCCACCGGATTTCTCCCATGAGATATTCCGTTTTTGCCTGTGGCACACAAAGTATCATCATTATCATAATCCCGCCAAGAAGCAGGCCACCTGATACTTCCGCCATTCTTCCTCTTCTCTGTACACCTTTGCAGGTTCCGACAGAACATACCAGAACCGCCCAGAATGCGATCCATCGGCCGGATACTCCTGTGATCAGCTTTACAGGAACCAGCCTCCTGAGAAGCGCCAGTAGATATCCTCCCACCATCAACACATAGATCAGAAAAAAAATCCCGATCAGCCTTCCCGCAAAAGCACCTGCAGACTTTACCGGATCTTCAAATGAAGGTGTCAGCCGTATCAGCCAGATTACATAAAACCCAAGCAATATCAGCGCAAAAATCATTCCCGCCACTGCACTGATTCCGTTCATTCCACCCTTTCCGAAAACGCAGAGCATAAATGGTGCCAGTAATGCCAGTATCATCTGCCTGTACAGCTGCCTGTGGGAAATTCTGTTATTCTCTGCAAATCTCATGAACCGGACTCCTTTCTCTTCAAACGGATCTTCTGCTCCTCTCTTGCATAAAGCGGTCGTAATACCCTCTTGCGCAGCGGAACTCTCAGAACCCCTTCTCCTCTGCTGCCCTTCTGTTCTTTCTTTATAAAAGGAACCAGATAAGGAATACCAAAACTTATCAGGCCTGCCAGGTGCCCTATAACCAGATATACTCCCAGCACGATTCCGTAAATTCCCAGATAACCTCCTAGGATCAGAAACCCATACTTCACCAGCCGAAATGCTGCTGCAAACTCTTCATTTGGAACAGTCATAGAGCCAAGCGCAGTCAACGCCACGATCATCACCACGATCGGACTCACAAGATTTGCCTCTACCGCTGCCTGTCCGATCACCAGTCCGCCAACAATGCCAATAGCATTTCCCAGAGATCCCGGAACTCTCACCCCAGCCTCCCGAATCAGTTCAAAAGCCAGTTCCAGAAAAATCAGTTCCACCACACTGGAAAAGGGCACTCCTTCCCTCGCCTCCGCAAAAGACAGTATCAGTGCAGATGGCAGAATCTGTGTATGGAAACGTATCACTGCCAGGTAAAGTCCCGGCAGAACAGTCGCCATGATCACAGCCAGATATCGCAGTATTCTGAGAAAGGAAGCCATCTCGAACCTGTGATACCAGTCCTCGCTGCTCTCCATGAAACTGCTAAAATTTCCCGGAAGGATCAATGCTTCCGGAGAATTATCACACAGAATCACAACCTTACCTTTCAGGATTTCCTGCACAGCACGATCCGGACGTTCCGTTGTCTGATACTGAGGAAAAGGAGAATACCACACATCTTCTGTCAGCTGTTCAAGCATACCGCTGTCAAGGATTCCGTCAATCTGAAATTCTTCCAGCCGTTCCTTCACTTCTTCCAGAAGTCCCTCATGTACCAGGTCATCCATGTATAACACCTGCGTTAAGGTATGAGAGCGCACACCGATTTTATATTCTTCCACCTTGAGTCTGGTATCACGAAGCCTTTTTCTTATCAGTGCACTGTTACTTTTCACACTGTCCGAAAATCCTTCCCTGGAACCCCGCAGCACCTTTTCCGATTCTGCCTCCATCACACCTGTGGATGGATAACCTTTGCTGGAGATTTTCATCGCCTTGTCATATCCATCTATGAAAAACACTGCATTCCCTGCAAGCATGGCATCTATGGACTCGTCAAGATTCTCCAGTTTCTTTACATCTGCGATCCCAAGACTGTTATGCCTGACAAATTCCTGAATATCCTCCGGCGAAATCTCCCAGAAATGATTGATCATCTTTCCAAGAGCAGAATCATCCAGCATCATGTTGGAAACCGCAACTTCTATATAGACCATAAGGCAGTCCACCTTATGTTTATCTCCCAGCCGCATGGGACGGATCAGAATATCACTGCAGTTTTCCAGCCTGCTTCGCAGATATTTCTCATTCTCCCTCAGATTTGCAGATACTTTCCGGGACTCTTCCAGTTTCTTCAATAATTTCCCACCTCGTTTCATACCGGTACATCGTTTTCGATGTACCAGACAGATCTGTTGCCAGTCGGCAATATTCCTAAACCCACTTACATACATGGATGCGCAAAAAAAGAGAGGCATCCCGCCTCTCTTAGAATTTCCCGATATTCAGATATTATACCATTCTTATCTGCGTCCCCTGGATTTCTCTTTCTCTGCACGCTCACGTTCTGCATCCTCAGCCTCAATAGAACGCATAATAGCCATTCTCTGATTCTCGATATGCTGGAAAGAAAGCTGTTTCGCGCGTTCCACGTCGCGCTCTCTGATCGCCTTTGTCAGTTCCTCATGTTCCTTCACCAGAACATCTCGTGTTTCACCTTCTTTCAGATATTCTACACGATAACGATAAATCTGCTCACGCATATTGTTGAGCACCTGGATCAGTCTCTTATTATCAGAAGCCTGATAAATGACCTCATGAAATGCAACGTCAGCCTCCGCAAGCTTAACAAGATTTCCCTCTGCGATCGTATGTTCAAACTCCTTGGCAGCAAGCCAGAGTCTCCTCATTTCTTCTTCAGTCATACGGGCACATGCTTTCTCAATAGCCACATTCTCAAGAGCAATACGGACCTCCAGAACATCATTCAGATCCTTCTCTGTGATATTGGCAACCTGGGCACCACGTCTCGGTATCATCACTACCAGACCTTCCTGCTCCAGCTTACGCATTGCCTCTCTGATAGGAGTTCTGCTCACGCCAAGTCTCTCTGCCAACGCAATCTCCATCAGTCTCTCACCAGGTTTCAGTTCGCCCTTCAGGATTGCCTGACGCAGCGTATTAAAAACCACATCCCTTAATGGAAGATATTCATTCATATTTACTGAAAAATCACTTGTCATTTGTATTCCCTCCTGCTTTCGTTACTTCTGTGGCAAAAACCGTCTTCGCCAGCCGGCTCTCTCTGAGAACCTCTGCTGCCGCCTCCATCTTCTCACGATCATCAAAGATTCCGAACACTGTAGGACCACTTCCACTCATCATCGCCTTTAACGCACCATGACTCTCCATCAGTGCTTTGATTTCGCCAATTACAGGATATTTCTCTATAATTCCCGGCTCAAAAACATTTCCCATCTTCTGTGTCATTGCCAGAAGATCTCCACGTTCTATATCTCCTATCATCCCGTCAATATCCGGATGAGAAGAAATCTTATCCAGCTGAAGGCTCTCATAGGCAGCTTTGGTGGAAACATTGATTCCGGGCTTACCGATCAGTACAAAACAGTCCGGCACCTGAGTGATCCTGGTCAGTTTCTCCCCGATCCCCTCTGCCAGGGCAGTTCCTCTCATCACACAGTACGGAACATCTGCCCCGATATTCACAGCACGATCCATCAGCTCCTTCTGGCTCAGTCCCAGTTTAAAAAGCCGGTTGATCCCCACCAGTGCAGCTGCCGCATCCGAGCTTCCGCCTGCCATACCTGCTGCCACAGGAATAAATTTCTCAAGATGGATATCCACACCACCCTTAACCTGAAATTCATCCATCAGAAGCTTCGCCGCCTTATACACCAGATTTCGTTCATCATTCGGAATATAGGAATAATTGACAGACAGGGAAATCCCCGGCTTCCTCACCCTCTTCATCTCCAGAACATCATACATCTGTATCGTCTGCATGATCATCCGGACTTCATGATAGCCATCCTCTCTCTTTCTGAGAATATCCAGTCCCAGATTTATCTTCGCCAATGCACGTAAACGCATAAAATCCTCCGTTTCCAGCAATATCATCCGTATATAACTGTACTTTCGCAATTATATTTGTACTTTGTATACAATAAAACTCTTTGTGCATATTTTAAATCATTTTTTTTTAGTTTTCAATATAGGAGTTTTCATTTTTTCCGGAAATTTTTTTCATTATCATCCCTGCCTGACAAGAATTAACGACTGCCCCGGCTTTACCTCTTTTTCCGTAAGACTGTTCACACCCGAAATCTCATCCACAGTTGTATAAAATTTCTTTGCAATATCCCACAGGGTATCTCCGGCCTTTACAATATAGACCGTAATTCCCGGCATACTTTCCAGTTTCTTACGATCCAGCGGCTGTTCTTCCACAGATTCAATAAGCTGCTCTTCCCACTGTCTGAACACAAGCATATTCAGTCCCACCGCCGCCTTGACTTCAATCTCATCCCCATCTGCCATTGCAGTGGAAAGCTGTTCAAGGTCAGCCTGAAGTAAATATGTGCAATCCTTCCCGATCTCTTCTGCCTCGATCAGATGGGTAAACGGAAGCATGGCATCCATAGAATAAAACGGCATTTCATCATTTCCAATAATATACAGGATCTTGAGTGCCACAATTCCTTCTGCCACAATTCCCTTATCCGTAATCCTGGTCTTATCTACTTTTACCTTACCGCTGCTGTGGCAAAGCTGCAAAACTTTTCCCTGACTCTCCTTAACTTCTATCCGGTCTGTCAGACGACACCTGGAAAAATTCCGTACCAGAAGACTTTCCAACATTTCCTTTTTCCGATGAAGAACACATTCTTTGTGTGGGCTGTATGCATCAAGAAGAAGTTCATGCTCCTCTTCCCTGTACATTTTCATATTTAATTCCAGTACCACATCCACCTGCAGGATACGTTCTTCACCATCCGGATCAGGCTTTACCTCTATCCCCTGATGAAGAAGAGACACCTCAATATGTGGGATCAGATCTTCCATACAGCCACTGCATTCCATCTCATTGGAAAAAGACATGGTATACTCCAGCCACTGAGGTGGATTCTCCTCTTCATACCCTGTATACAGAAAAAAAACTGCAAGCTCTCCTTTCACCCGGAGTTTGTTCTCTCCCGGCCGCAGGTCCAGATTCCTCGGTTCAGCCATATACCACAGAAGGTTTTCTACATTCGGTCTGTTTGACGCAAGAGTAATATCATCCTTAATGCGCAGAGTATCTTTTTTATGTACACGAAGACTCATAAGCCGGACTTTCTCCGTTTTCACAGAGACTTCCTGATCCTCTGCAGAAACCGGAAGTTCAACGACTGCCAGTTCATCTACCACTGCATAAAAAGTTACAATTGCTTTAATATTCAGTTTTCTGGAATGGATCATATGAACACTGAGATCCTCAATCTCCCATTTCAGACATAGCTTATCTCCCCCTTCGATTCCCTCCAGATTAATCATCTCATCCAGCGGAAGCTTCGCAGAAAGGCTGTAAATCCTGCCCTCTTTTTCTCCCACATAAAGCAAATCTGCATTTAATGTCCCTTTAAGAAGCGCTCTTCCTTCACTCAGCCTCACTTCCTCCATGGAAACATCCGCTTTGCTCTGCACCAGTCTCCCGATATCCGGTTTCACATCGGGCACATTATAGTCCTCGTCAAAAGTCGCCTGCGCTGCCGCTTTATTTTTGATCCGCAGCATCTGAATACTTTCTTTTTTTAATTCCAACCTGCTTCCTTCCTTTCTCTGTTTACTTTATGATAAAACCCAAAAATTCTATCGGTTTCTCTGTTTCTCTGATTTTCAGGACAATACAGGGATAAGACGGTTCACTGCCTGCATCCGCTTTCTCCGGACCTATCAGCCTTGTCTTGCAGAATACTGCGTTCTCTGATTCGGAAACCTCCTCCACCTGAATACTGTACCCTCCTGTAAGCTGCTCTCCATATCCCTTCATCAGATACCTTATATCTCCCACCTGATAGGTCATCTGAAATACTTTCTTTTTCTTCTGTTCCATCAGTTCTGAAATTTCTTCCGGAATTTCCTCCTGCTTTACGATCGTATATTCCAGAGGTGTACGTTCGCCCTCCTCAATCCTGATAAACTGACAGCCCGCCGGCAAAAGAGCCAACAGCAACACACAGAGCAGTCCTCCTGTCCTTTTGCCCATAATGCACCCCTGCTCATTCTTCGCTAAATATTCTATGCCGGATACAGCCCAGTTATTACCATACTCTATGCTACATATCTGACAGTAACTTAGCCAAAATTCATTCCAAATTGCCTGCGGCAATGGAATTTTGGCTTGTATGTCTCGGGATAGTGGTGTGTGAACAGTAGCAAAAATCATTATACTATGATTTATTTCTTGCAGGATATCTCATAATTCCTTATAATAACTTCTATACTTATATATGGGCATCAGCATTATATAATGCCCGGAAAGGAATTAACGAATGATACGATTTATCCTCGTCTGTATTGTTGTGATCGGATACCTGATCCTGTCCATCCCCATCTTGCTGGTCGAATGGATCATCGGCAGATTTTCTCCTGAAAAGAAGGATATCAGCTCCCTTAGGATCATCCAGGCAGTATTCCGATTCATCCTTAGGATCACCGGTGCAAAGATTACTGTGATCGGAGAAGAAAATGTTCCAAAGGACACACCCGTACTTTATATCGGCAATCACAGAAGCTACTTCGACATACTTCTTACTTACTCCCGCTGTCCGATCCGTACAGGCTACATTGCAAAAAAAGAAATGGAGAAAATTCCTCTTCTTTCCACATGGATGCGTTATCTCCACTGTCTCTTCCTTGACAGGAAAGACATCAAACAGGGACTCAAAACAATCCTGACCGCAGTCGACAAAGTAAAATCCGGAATTTCCATCTGTATTTTCCCGGAAGGAACCCGAAACAGAAATAAAGATGAACTGGACATGCTTCCCTTCCATGAAGGAAGCTTCAAAATCGCTACCAAGGCCAATTGCCCGATCATCCCAATTGCGATCAGCAATTCAGCCAACATTTTCGAGGCACACTTCCCGAAGATATCTCCTGCAAAAGTTGTAGTAGAATACGGTAAGCCGATCTATCCGGATGAACTGAGCAAAGAAGATAAGAGGCATGTCGGAGAATATACGCAAAACGTAATTCGCGAAATGCTTATAAAGAACAAACCACTGACCGAAAACTAATAAGACCATCACCAGTCCGGCAGAGCGTAAAGACAAAAATTTACGCTCTGCCGGACTGTTATATATCAGAATTTCCATTGTATCTGGACTGATCCGGGAAATACCTTAAGTGACCTGATCATCTTATCAACTGTAAACCTCTTCTCCTCAAAATCAATCTCTCCCCACAGACTTATATTAGATGCTACCTTTTCCATCTGCTCCGGTGTCGCATGATTCTCCGCAAGCACCGATAATTTCTCCAGCTTTAACTGATGCATCTGGTCTATTTCTTCCACTCTCTGATTAATATAATCTGTCAGTGTTTCTCCGGCACCTGCCAGAGAATCCACAAGCAGAGAAATCTCCTTTTCCATTTCCTCAATCTCCCTGTAAATCTGCTTTACCTGCGGATTTTCCTTTAACTTCGTATAAGTGGCAGGAGACTGTCCTTCACGCAGCTTACGTACCATCTCTTTATATACATAATTCTCCACATCTTCAGTATAAACCTTCCCGCACCCCGGGCAGGCTTTGTTGTTCAGACGCTTCGTACATCTCAGGTACTGTTTACCGGACTGTATTTTAATACTCATAAGTGCGTATCCGCAATTGCCACATTTCACTTTCCCTGCCAGCCATGTATTCACAGCTTTCCTATTGGCCTGAATCGTTTTATTTCTCATAAGCTTAATCCTGCAGTTCAGCCACTGCTCCGAAGACACAAGCCCTTCATGAGGTGCCACCACTAGCATATGACCCTTAAGATTCTGCAGCTTATCTGTCTGCGCATCCCGCCCCTGATAAAGATAACATCCATGAATCCCGTCAAACTGCTCCAGACTGCTTACTATATTGGTTCCATGGCTCCTGAAAAAACGGTACACATCCATATCAGCCCGCACATATACCGGATTTCTCAAAAGCTGGGCCAGCATGGAACGTATCAGTTCCTTTCCGTAGAACTGCACTCCCTTTTCCGCATAATATCTGGTAATATCCCCATAAGAAGTGTCCGGTTGTTCGTACATATCAAAAATTTCCCGCACAATTGCCGCTTCCCCGGGTTCTTCCACAAGCTTCTTTGTATGGATTCCTTCCATCAGGATCTCCTCTAGCCGATAACCATAAGGAGGCTTGCCGCCCATGCGAAAACCTTTCTGACTTCTGGAATAATATGCGTCGCTGACACGCTTCTGAATAGTCTCACGTTCCAGCTGCGCAAACACAATGCAGATATTTAACATTGCCCGTCCCATAGGTGTCGAAGTATCAAATTTTTCTGTAGAAGAGACAAATTCCACCTGATACTGCTGAAACAGATTCATCATATTGGAAAAATCCAGAATAGAACGGCTGATCCGGTCCAGCTTATACACGATCACTTTCTCCACTTCCCCTCTGCGGATATCTGTCAGAAGCTGCTGAAGCTGTGGTCTGACTGTATTCTTGCCGCTGTAACCCTTATCCTTGTACTCTTTGAAACTTCCACCCTTTAACTCGTACTTGCAGAACTCGATCTGACTTTCAATAGAAATACTATCTGCTCTGTCCACTGACTGCCTTGCGTAGATTGCATTGATTCTCTTCATATGGATCCTCCTTTGTGAAATGAAATAATTGTTGTTTTGCCGGGCAATGTTGTTACCGTTCAGAAAAACCTGAACGATCACATTTTGTTAATACAATTACGATAACAAATATTTAAAAATGTGTAAATCGACTTTTTTCTATCTTTATGTATAGATTTTTCCGACAGTTCCATTGTATAATGATGTCATAAACATTCCTCTACAATCAACTCGTTCCTCTGCTGATCATTTACAACTGTCCTGTACCGTTACCGTTCACTCTATACCTGTGTCACCGACTAAAAGGAGATTTCCCATATGAGAAGAAAATGTACCGATTCCCTGATATACTGGAAAAAAAATCCCGGCCGCAAACCTTTAATCCTTCAGGGGCTTCGCCAGACAGGCAAGACCTGGCTGCTTATGGACTTCGGAAATAAGCAATACGAACATACACTCTACATCAATCTGGAAACAGACCGCTCTGCTGCAGACTATCTGTCTGTTCCACATGATCCACAGGAAGTACTGCTTTTTCTGGAAACCTGTGCAGGAAAACCACTGCGCCCTGCCTCTTCCCTTCTGATTCTTGACAATATCCAGTGCATTCCTCAGATTTCCACACTTCTTACCTCTATTGCCCTGGACTTTCCACAATATCACATTGCCTCTATCTATAAAGGTGTGGTTAACTCTGATTCTTTCTCCGTCCACGACTTTGATATCCTGACTCTGTATCCACTGGATTTTGAAGAATTTCTGTGGGCCAATGCTGAGTTTGCCCTTACAAGAGAAATCCGCAATCATTTCTCCGATTTCAGCTCAATGGGAAAGAAACTCCACGAAAAAGCCCTGTCACAGTTCCGTCTCTATCTGATCATCGGCGGAATGCCTGCTGCCATTATGGAATACAAAAAAGAAAAGAAGCTCCTGCTGGTACCTGACACCCAGCAAAAGCTCCTTAATCTTTTTCTCAGCGATATTACTGCCCTGGCTCCAAAAGGAACCGCCCGCCACTGCCGCAATGCCTGGCTCTCGATCCCTGCACAGCTCGGCAGAACCAGCCGTAAATTCCAGTACACCCGCATTGCAAAAGGTGCTACTGCCAAAGTCTACCACGAACCCCTGCAGTGGCTGATCAGCACCGGACTTGCCATTCCCTGCCAGACGGCTGTCTGCAGCAAACCTTCGGAAACCTCCTTACATCTGTATCCTGTTGACACCGGATTATGCTCATGCATACTAAAAATCCCTGCCTTCCAGCTTCTGTCAGGAGAAGAAACCACCGCCGGTACAGCCTGTATCGAAACCTTTCTGGCACAGCACTTTATCCGGAATGGCTATGCCCTCTCCTACTGGTCCAGCGGCAACCAGGCGGAAGTTCCCTTTTTACTGTCCAAAAACAGTCACTTAATTGCCATAGACTACCGCACCACCCCACATCAGAAATGCAGGAACCTTATGCAGCTGAATAAATCTTCCTTCTCTCCTGCACCCACGCAAATGTATTTAATCTCTGCCGAAGACTTCAGACAAAAAGAAGCTTATCGGATCGTGCCTGTATATGCGGTATTTTGCATATAGAACATGACAGCTGCAACAGGCAAAAGCAGACTCCAGCCGGTAGTTCTTCTCGCTTTCCTATCTTCGGAAACAATCGAGTAGGAGGGAGTGATTAGCTCCCTCCTACTCGATTTATAATCTGTTTTGCTACAGGTTGGCAGTCCTTTTGTATCCCAGGACATCCCAGATGGTATTTGCGTAATTATACTGCCATCCCCTGTATGTATATCTACAGTTGCTGCGAAGATAATTAAACAAATTGTACCACGCATTGTCAAAATCTATCTAGCGCTTGTCTTAATTTGTCAATAGTTTTTTCTAGTAACTCTTCCTGTTATTTGTTATAATGAATCCATGTTAATCTGTAATGCTCCAGGAGAAAAAGAAATATGGAAAAATTATTTGTTACAAAACTGGAAATAAAAAAAGTGCGCCATTTAAAAGATATCACTATCAATTTATCTGATACTACTTCCCGACATCTGATTTTTACCGGCAAAAATGGAAGTGGTAAAACAAGTGTATTAGATGCTATTGCCGCTTATCTGAAAATGAAATTCCAAGTATCAGATTTAGATTTAGAAAAAACAAAAGAGATGGATCCTTATACTTTGAATTCAGCAAAACGTTGTTTAACCTATTTCAATACGCTGAATTCATCTGTTAAACTGTCATTTAATAATGAGACAGACATAAATTTAAAAGAACTATATGCCGATGGAAGTTTTTTATTAGCTTACTATAAATGTGACAGAAACTTTCAGGCTGAAGTACCTGAACATATAGAAAAAGTTTCTCTAAATGATGCCTATGATCTAAACGATGCTCCCAGAAACTTGTTTGTTAAATATCTTGCAGATCTAAAAGTGACAGAAGCATTGGCAAGAGCAAAATCAAATAACACAAAAGCAGATTCTATAAATAATTGGTTTATCCAGTTTGAAAAGCTTTTGCAACAAATATTTGAGGATACTACGTTGAAATTAGATTTTAATGAAGATACGTTTTCCTTTATGATCTACCAGAGTGGAAAAGAACCTTATGATTTCAACTGTATGTCCAGTGGATTTTCAGCCATCATGGATATTGTTCTGGATCTCATGATTCGTATGGTCAAGAAAAAAGGACGTATTTTTGAATTTGACCTTCCCGGAATTGTACTTATAGATGAGATCGAAACGCATCTTCATCTTGAACTGCAGAAACAGATCATGCATATCCTAACCTGCCTGTTTCCAAATATTCAGTTTATCGTCTCAACGCATTCTCCGTTTGTGCTTAACAGCCTGGATAATGTGGTAATTTACGATCTTGAGAATCATATCGTTGTTGAAAATGGCTTGTCAGATGTACCATACGATGGAATTGTAAAAGGTTATTTCCAGGTTGATACCTTATCAGATACATTAAAAAATAAATTTCAGCAATATAAAACCCTTGTTCAGAAGCCGGAACTTACTGATGATGACTTTGAAAAAATTGCAGAGTTGGAAATGTTTTTGGATGAAATCCCTGATTACCTGGCTCTTGGCATCACCACAGAATATCAGCAGTTAAAAGAAGAACTGGCACAACGGGAGGATATTTGATGGTAAAAATAGAACGTTCTTTTCCCTCTCCTGCCTCTTTGGAATCAGAAGCAAAAAAAGTTTCCGGAAGCTATGAACAGCCAGATGTTGTATCCCGGTTGAGAAAAGATTTTCACGATAAGTGCTACATTTGCGAACTGAAAAATCTTCAGGATCCTCAGGTAGAACACCTTTTGCCCCATAAAAACGGAAAATACCCTGAACGAAAATTTGACTGGAACAATTTATTCTGGTCATGCAGTCACTGCAATGGAATAAAAAATCAGAAAAAGTATGATGACGGAATTATAGACTGTTGTAAAAATGATCCAGAGCTTATGATGACGTTTAAATTAAAAGATGGAAAAACTGAAATTTCAGCCAAAGATGAACATAATTCCATGGCAGTAAGAACTGCTCTGCTCATTTACGAATCCTTCAATCTTCTCAATACTGGTATGCGGACATATAAAAGTGCAATGTGCTACAATGAACTTACAAAGGAAATGAACCTTCTATATGACAATCTTGAAGCATATAGAAAAAATCCTGATTCCAGATATATACAGCGAAAACTAAAGGCACTGCTCCGTCGGGAATCTGCATTTGCCGCCTTTAAAAGAAACTACATAAGAGATAACAGCAAAGAATTCCCACAATTGCAGTCTTATATAGAATAGCTCCTGTTTTATATGGCAGGAGTTATTTTTATTCTTCCCCTTTTATTGAAAGTATGCAATTATTGCTGATTTCTCAGCTTGTCATTAGCCAGAAACAGAACCGGGTTCCGATTTATTGTGCTAATAGAGAAAATACAGATACAATTGTTGAAATTTATTTTTGCTGATCCGACACCGTCAATTTTTCAGACAGATCCCTTGAGCATTTTATATTTTATGAGTCTCATTATGTATTGTTACTTGCTTACTACAATCAGCATAAAACCAGAAGAATTTTTCAATACAACATCAGATTTATTTGCAATAACTGCCTGTTTTTACTACGATTGTCAACAATTATCCACTTATAAATCATAAAATTCGGACATTCCTTAAGTCTGAAATCAGTTCCCCATACGAAATTTTTTCAAAAATCAACCTGTCCACCACCCAAAGGGGAACTATAATCATGACAAAGATTAAAAACACAAAGAAGGGCATGGCAAAAAAGACATTAAGTATGTCACTTGTTGTTGCAATGCTTGCTACTTCTAATGTGCCGGTATGGGCTGCTGAGTTCAGCGATGGTACAGATGTTGCCGTTGAGACTGAAGCTCCGGCTGCTGAAACATTTTCTGATGATGCTACAGAAGCTCCGGTTGTAGAAAATACTACTGACGTGACAGATGTTGCAACTGCAACTGCACCTAAATTAACATTAGCAAATTGGACAGGCGCTTTGGCTGTATCTGGTGATCTTAAAGATGGTAGCACTGATGTTGCAAACTTTGATTATAAAGTTCGTATTGATGGCAAAGAAGTTGTTGGTCATTCAGGAACTTATACTGGAAGTGCTACAAGTGTTGCTGATTTAAATAGTAAATTAACATCAGCTACTTTTGTATCTACTGATGCTGGTCATATTGTATCTGTAGAGATTACAGGAACGGGTACTAATGCTGGATTTAAAACTACAATTGAAGGCATTGAAATTAAGAGTGTAGATGTTTCATCTGCGACATTAAATCTTGGTGGCGCAACTGTAGCTTATACTGGTAAACAGGTGGCATTTAGTGATACTCAGATTGCTGGATTTACAATTGCTGGTATTTCAGGTCTTTCATATAATGACTTTAAGTATACATATGAGGGAGACGATCTTGTAAATGCTACACCTGCTGGAAAAACACTTCAGGTTGTTGCTACTGTAGACAAAGCAGGATATACAGGACAGATTAAAGCACCTTTTATAATTAACAAACGTACTCTGAATCCAGACAAATTAGAATTAACATTAAAGAAAAATACTGTTTCTTATGCAGAAAGATCTAAAATCTCTTCTGATTATGTAACAGTTAAAGACACTGTAACAGGAGAAACTCTTCCAACATCTGTATATACAGTTACTGGAAGTGGATTAACTGCTGTTGGCACTGAAAGCACATTGAGCATTGCTACAGACTCCTTAGATAAAGATGAAAAAACAAATAGCAATTATACAGGTAATGTAACAAAAGTTACAACAGATAAAGTTAAAGTTGTTGCTAATCAGATGTCAGATTTCAAAATTGTTACTGACAGTATTGGAAAAGATGATGCATCTAATGCAACAGCTGTAAAGAATGCAATTCATTTCTACATTGGCGACACAGAGGTAACATCTTATATTTCTTCTGCTATTACTGTTGCTCCAGCAACTTTAGCAAGTGGTGCGACAACTTTATCTGTTTCTGTAAATGGTGATAATACAAACGTTATCGGAAACACAACCGTAAATCTTTCTGTAACATTAAATAAACTTACAGTAGATGGATTAAGATATACACTTGGCACAACTAAAAATAAACAAGCAAATTCTGCTGAAGATTTAGGAGCTGAAACATACACTGGTGAGGCAATCACTAAAGATATTAAAGATGTTAAATTTGTTAGTGGAACTACAAATGTTAACTTATCTACAAGTGATTACAAAGTAGAGTATGTAAATGATAACACAAATGCTAAGGATGTTTCCAAAAAAGACGTAGAAGTTTACATTGTAGGTACTGGAAACTATAGTGGCCGTGTTAAAATTGGTACATTTGCAATTAATGCCGCAGTAATCGAAGCTGCAGATATTACTGTTCCTGAAAAAGTTCAGTACAATGGAAGTCTTCAGACCGCATCTGACTACATGGATGGAAAAGTTACTGTTAAAGCAGGCGCTACAGGAAAGAAAAAAGATGTTCCGGCAGATGCATATAAATTAACATATACTTCAAGCACAACTCCTGTTTCAGTAGGTGCAACAATTACTACAAAATTAGCAGAAACAGATATCAAAAACAAAAACTATACAACTGGTACAACTGAAGTTACTGCTTCCAAAACAACAACTGTAACTAACAAAGATATCGCTGATACTAATGCAAAACTTGAAGTTGTAGGATCTTATACTTATACTGGAAAAGCAATTACACCGACTGTAAAATTAACAGTTGATGGTGTAGAACTGGCATCTGGTATTGATTACGAAATCCAGTCCTGCTCTAACAACAAAAATGCTGGTGAAGCTACAGTAACTGTTGTAGGAAAAGGTGATTATTCTGGAACTCAGACAGCTAAATTTACAATTAACAAAGCAAATCTGAGTGATGTTAAAGTTGAAGCAAAAGCTACTACTGACGCAGAAAAAGAAGCGTTTACCTATACAGGAAGTCAGATTAAGCCAACAACTTCTAATTTTAAAATTACATTAAATGATGTTGAGCTGAGCGCTTCTGATTTTGCAATTACATACCCAACAACTTCTAAAGTAAATGTAAATGTTGGTGATGCAACAGTAACATTAGCACCAGTAAAAACAAATACTAACTTTGTTGGTGAAACTAAAGAAGTTGGATTTAAGATTCTTCCTAGAGCACTTACTAACACCTACTTAAATGGTACATTCTACGCATTTGATGAAAACGGTGATAAGATTGACTTTACCAAAACAAATTATGTATTTGGATATGACGGAACAGAAAAAACATTTAAAGACATTAAATTTGTTCCAAGCGTAGCTAAATATGGAACTATGAATCTTGTTGAAGGTAAAGATTATGAAATCAAGTATTTCAATAATATTACCGGACCAAAAGCATATGTTTATGTTACAGGTATTGGAAACTATGCTGGTTCTACAAAATTTGAAGGAAGCGATGTAACTTATACAAAAGCTCAGGACTTCGCAATTGAGGGAGTTACTGTAGGTCGCAAAAATATTACTGTATCAGACACAGAATATGCTGGTGGTGTAGCTGTTACACCAAATGTAATAATTAAGGTTGGCGATAAAACATTAGTAGAAGGAACTGATTATGAATTCACAGGACTTTCTAACAATGTAGATGTTACAGCTTCAAATAAAGTATTAAAAGCTACATTAAAGCTTAAAAATGGATATAAACTGAGCAATGGTACAGGTGAATGGACTGGAGTATTCAGCAATCCAGTTGTAAATGACACTACAAACACATATACTATTGATATAACATGGAAGATTGTTAAAAAAGACATTGCTAATACAACAGTTGAAATTTCCGAGACAAACGGAAAATTAACAACTACTGTACTTAATGGTAGCGTAATCGTTCCAGCAACGGAATACGATGTAAAAGACAATGGTGATGGAACTGCTACTGTAACAGCTAAAGCTGACAGCAAGAGCTATACAGGAAGCCAGAAAGTATCTGTTAAGAAATCTGAAAACGTTGGTGCTCCAGTAATCAGCAATGTAAAAGTTGTTGGTAATAAAGCAACAGTTGTTCTTTCAGGTGACGTAGAAGGTGCTGCAGGTTATGACTATGTAATTTCTACAGACCGTGACTGCATCACAAACAAGGATTATACATCCATCAGCAAAAATCAGGTACAGACTTCTACTACATTTAAATATGTAGATCAGGGTATGTACTACGCATACTGCCACGCTTGGAAACGTGATGAGAACGGTATGAAAGTATTTGGCGAATGGTCTAATGCCTATCCATTCTCTGTAACAGCAATCACACCAGATGCTCCGGTTATCACAAACGTAACAGTAAGCGGATCTACTATCAAAGTAACATACAAAGCTGCAACAAATGCGACTGGTTACGATGTAGTACTTGGAACATCTTCCAAGAAAGAAAACGGTGAGACACGTCCATACAACTATGGCGCTCACAAAGTACTGAACCTCAAAGAAGGTACAGTAACTGCTACATTCAAGAACGTACCAGCAGGAAAATGGACTGTAGGAATGCATGCATTCAACAGAACATCTGAAGATGGAAAGAAAGTCTTCAGCCCATGGTCAAATTTGAAAACAGCTACTGTTAAATAATCCTATTGGGTAAAGAAATATATAAATAAGAGAAATCATTGCTAGATTCTTAAAAGAATCAAATACAGTACTTTCCCTAGATGAGGGAAACAATAACAAACCAAAATCAAAGGGGAAGGACTGTATATATAGCAATGATTTTTCTTTTTTATAAATATGTATTTTTACAACTTTATTTAACAGCTTAACATTAAAAGAGGTATAGTAAAATGGAAAATGAATATTTATATATTGTGATAAATCAGGGTGAAGTTGTATTTGTATCCAAAGACGAAAATGAAGCGCATAACTATGCAGATGAACACAATTTTAATGCACAGGAAAATGTATTAGGTGAATGGGGAAATGATGATCCAACAGATGAAGATATTGCACAAGCAGCTTTTCAGGCCGGATTTGATGGCGAAATTTATTTTGTAGAAGAAATCAATTCTTCAGATTTAGAACCAGATGGCAGTATAGAATGTTCGGATGGATCTGAAATAGATGTTACAGATATATTGGATTTACTCGAAAAAACAAATGCATCAGATAACGATATGTTATGATTGTTTAAATTTTTTGAACATATAAGTTACCGTAGTAGATTACTGAAAAAATAACCCCGACCGTCTCAAAAGAAGGAGCTGTTGCAAAATAGATGAATAATCTATGGAGCAACGGCTCCTTTCTAATATTAGAAATTGCTTATTTGATGGAGGTTATTAGAAATGAAAGTGTTGTCAATTTATTCAGTTGTCACAGATTGAACCAGATTTTTTGGCACGGTCATTTTCGTATAATCCGTCAGATTTCCTGCCGGATTATCTGTTTCGTTTATCATTTCATTCTTTAGAACTGCGAGGTTCTGACCACTAAAAGAATCCAGACATAAAATAATGTTTACATAAAATAAGCTTGACAACATCTATAATTTCTCAGAGCTATTCACACTGTTAGACTTATTTTTTCATCCTCTTTTTCTTTCAAGAAATATGGTCAGACTTCAAACAGAATCAAAGGTTAAAAAGATCACTATGTGTACCCGTACGAGAAAGCGTAAGGACAAGAACCTCTTCTTCATAACGATAAATTAAAAGCCAATCCGGCTGAATGTGACATTCTCTGTGTCCTGTCCAGTTTCCTGACAATGAATGATCCTTGTGTTTGGGATCAAGTGTTTCACCATTGGCAAGTTTGGTAACAATATCTTTTAGAAGATTGAGATTCAGTCCACGGCGTTTGGCTAATTTGTAATCTTTTTTAAATTGAGTGGTGTTTTTTATTTCATATTTTGTCATGCATCAAGATCCGCAAAAAATTCATCGACATCATGGTACCCTTTGACAGTAGGATCTTTTGCAATCCTTTCTGCCTCAAGCATTGCTGAGACGGTTTCTCTATTAGGTGTTCCCTCAGTGATTTTAAAAGGGATACCTCTTTCACGAAGAGACTGTCTGACAAAAATATTAAATGCTGTACTTAAATTCATGCCAAGTTCTTCATAAAGTGCTTCAGCAGCAGCTTTGAGATCGCTGTCCATACGGATACTAATATTACTTGTTGTTGATTTAGCCATAATATCACTCCTTTCATTAACATTATATATTTATTGCACGAAAAATACAATGCAATGCACAAAAATAATATTATTTTATCTCACTTAAAGTTACTGTTCACTGGTAATATCCCGCGAGGTGTTTTTTGTGAGCAAAGATCACAGAAAACCTGAGACATACCGCGCGAATTTATGCGATCAGCATAAATTCTGTGCATCGCGAAGCGTGTTACTGCGAACGGAGTGAACAGTAACCACTTAAATCTGAACACTGAAAAAATACATATCATAATCTAAATCTTTTATTTATAATCGAATTCCTTGCCACAATCGTCGATGGCATAATAATCGGTTCTGCAGGTGTAACATCACATCCTTGTTCAATCATATCACATACCAGATTTGCAGCCGTCTCTCCGAGTTTTCGGCGGGGATGTTGGACTGAGGTGAGGTAGCAATCACCATCCAGTTTGATATTCTGATTATCAAATCCTACAATCGACAAGTCCTGCGGCACGCGGATTCCTTTTTGGCTGAGGTCATGGTAGATTTCTTCTGCCAGTATATCGTTGTAGCAAACGAGAGCTGTGCATTCCATCAGATCATCCAGAGAATACTCAACACTGTATTTATTCTGGATCCACATTTCATGGTTGGAATGAAACCACCAGATATGGCGGTCATCAACCTGCAGTCCTGCTTCGAAGAGTGTTTCTGCATATCCCTGGAATCTTCGGATTCCCTGCAGATCGTCTTCTTTAAATATCCCTGCAATCTTTCTATGTCCTGCGTCCAGAAGTATCTGCGTAAGTTTTTTACTGGCCTGGATATCGTCCATTAATACGCATGGAGTCTGCAGTCCATTGTAATAATTATGGATAAATACAACAGGAATTCCCTGATGGATAAGGTTCTGGTAATGGCGGATATAGGGATTTGGCAATGCGGATTTTGTTCCTTCAACAATCAGACCTGAGATCTTTTCCGGCGGCATTAATTCCAGGCATTTTCCTTCCAGCTCAAATGAGTTCTGCGTAATGGAAAGCTGCATTCCGTACCCACGCTCCATCAGAATCTGCTCGCAGCCCATAGTAATACTGGAAAAAACATGACTATGCGTATAGGATAGGATGACACCTACATTCTTGGCTTTATGTGATGTGATCTGCTTTTTCACAAAATTTCCGCTTCCACGGACGCTATAAGTATATTCTTGTTTTTCGAGTAGTTCATACGCTTTGCGGATGCTCTGGCGGCTGAGATGGTATTTGTTGCAGAGGAAATTTTCGCTGGGAAGTTTGTCTCCATACTGGTATTCACCATTATCAATCTGAGATTTTATTTTTTCTGCTACAATCTGATATTTGAAATTTGTCATTCTACATCACCAACAGCCCGCACTAAAATAGTGCGGGCTGTATTCCTTTTAATATAACTTGAATATTCTTGCTGTTTTGGCTTCTTCCAGTAAGAAAGAAATCGTATGATTTTCATTTATATAAGCACAGTCCAGCGTATTTTGTGGATAGACTGGCTCTACGTGCTGATATTTCTGCAATTCTTCTTTTAATGGTACATTAAGAATCTTTTCACCGGAAATTCTCCAGACTGCAATATACGCACAATTGTCACATTCCAATCCAAAAGTAAACCACGGGTCTTCGAATTTCGGGATTCCTGTCAGCCAGAATGGAAGTCCTTCCTTGATGTCATTTCGAATCATTTTATAAACTTCAATTCCATTTTTCACCAGATTAAACTGATTAGCCGGAAGGGTCGCCAGATGTCCGCTCTGGTGAATTCGAAGCATCATTGCATTGACCATATTCATGATCGTTTCTTCCGGGTCAGCGCCGGATAAAGGATAGGACCAGATTGCGCACTGTTCCGGAGTAAGCGCTGTCGCACAGGATGCTGCAATCGCTGCATTTTTTATGTAATCTGTCTGGTCGCTGGATGACTGGATACTGTGGCGGCTAAGCATCGCATAATCCATTCTCATACCGCCAGAACCACAGTTTTCAATGATCAGATCCGGATATTTGACAAAAATGGAATCCAGCCATGCAAGATATACACGGTTATGTTCCAGGAGCCCATCTCCAAGGCTGTCGGAATCTACCTCCGTACCGATTCCGCTGTTGATATTATAGTCCATTTTGATATAGCCGACACCATATTCATTTACCATTCTGTCAATTACAGAAGTTGCATAGTCCTGCACTTCCGGATTTCTGAAATCCAACTGATATCTGCACTGGTCGGATACAATCTTTCCATGTCTTCTGAAAAACCAGCTCTTCGGAATCTTGTCGATATTTGGGCAGTCAAAACCAACTGTTTCAATTTCCAGCCAAAGACCAGGAATCATACCTTTTTCGCGGATATATTTAATTGGTTTCTCAATGCCTCCCGGATATCTCTGCGCAGAAGGTTTCCATTCACCTACGCCAGCCCACCAGTTAGTGTCCGTGTACCATCCACAGTCAATGCAGAAATATTCGCATCCTGCATCTGCCGCTGCGTCAATAAGAGGAAGCAGTTTTTCTGTTGTAGAATCCCCAAACAGACAGTTCATGTAATCGTTAAAAATAACTGCAAGTTTTTCATTATCTTTATTAGGGCGGCGGATCTTACGGCGGTATTTCGTCATCTCTACAACTGCTTTTTCAAATCCTCCATTAACAACAGAGACGGCCGCCGGCACTGTGATAAAAGATTTACCCGGCTTCAGGCTTTTATGCCACTGGCTTTCCCATTCAGTAGGGCCGGATAACACGAAATATATTTCGCCGGATATTTCATTTCCGTCATTTGTGATCATCAGGTTATGGTCCTTTACTGTAGGGAACATTAATTCACTGCTCTCTGCAACTTCCCAGTACCAGGAGCCATTGTTCTCAATCTGCCAAAGAAATGTTGCACCGGTTTCTTCATTCTCAAGGCATCCCATAGGAAGAAATTCCTGGGTAGACCAGGAACCAAGATTCTGCTCATAAATACGTTTTGTAGACTGCGCAAGGTTGATCGGATTTAATCCCATTTCAGGCAGCGTGCGGGATTCCCAGCGGCACTCATCATACCATGAATTATGCGCTGTATGCAGACGCATTTTCCGGTTCCACGGTTTATTTCCGCCGACAGATGCATACTGGTATGCGAAAGAAGAAACATATTCAATCTCCCGTGTTTGCTCACTTTGATTCGTCACTTCTGTCCAGGAACGTATTGTCTGAACATTATCATAAAACTGATAATGACTGATCAGCTGCAGACCCTGATAATCCTGCACAATTTCAAGTTTTCGACCTTTTTCATTTTTGTAATCACGCATCTCACGATAGACAGCCCAACATCCGGGAACACTTCCTGTATGCTTTCTTCCGCGGTGATCTGCGCTGCCATATCCTGTTTCCTGATATTGCACCAGATATCCATTTTCCCATGCATTTTCCGGCATTGCTTTTTCATTAAACGGAGCCGTTCCAAGATGGATCAGACGGATCTTTTCATCGTCGATCAGAGCAAATACCATATAAATTCCATTTTCATTGATCTTAATAAGTCGAGTCATTGTTGTCCTCCTTTACATTCTGTTAAGTACAACTACAATACAACTTGACAATTGGCCGATTGTCTGAAGAAATATGTTTTAGTGATTATACTTATATATTAGAATATATAGGGAGATTTTCAATGGGATTTGCCTAATAACTTGTATTGGTTTGAATGAAAAATAAAAATACTTGTATTTTATTTGTTAGACACTATGAAATTTCTCTAGTCATAGAACATTCGAAATAACGCGAGCCTATTTTCTATAAACAACCTACTCCGTAATATAATATTTTTTTACATTATCCTTCAATTTCTCAAATAAAGGATAATAGACATTAATAATATCCTGAAATTTTTCAGCTGCAAAAGTGCCGTCATAATCATGTGCAAGTTGATTTCTTGCACGCAACATCTGGAGCCATCTGTCATCGTCAATTATTTTATTAGTAAAAGACTGATGTAAAGTTTCCCTTGGTGATCCGATTGCAAAATCCAAAATGCCAAGCTGTTTAATAAGGATATCCTTCATTACTTTCCAGGAAATATCAAAAGTCAGGTTAAAATTCAACACAGTACCTTCCAGTACAAAATCTGCCTTCGGATCAGCATGTCTGCTCTTTTCAAGATTTTTCAAGCTACTGCAAAAAGTATTATAACGATTAATATATTTGCTTTCCATATTTCTCAATATCCTCCTTCAAGAATTTATTTTTTATACTTTCATATTCAAAAATATCAATTTTTCGAAGTGTATCAATATCTGCCAGTTCATCTTCCAGATGCAGGATATCCTTACATCCATATACAACAAAATCAATATCACTGGTCGGTGTCGCTGTCCCTGTTGCAAAAGATCCGAACAGATCTAAACGCTGTACACCGTTTCTTTTACATATTTGAGATACCTGATCAATTAAATCTGAAATTGGCATTACATTCAATGGTCTCACTCCTTTTTACTGCTGGTAATTCGATAATACTCTCTTTCAGTCCTTTATAATTTACATTTTTTTCCAACTAATTCCTGTTATTTTCTGTTTATAGGAATTATAACATTGTTTAGACGCTATTGTCAGTATAAAGATTTCGACAGCGAAATTCCCCGTACTAACTGAATAGGGGCGCCATTAATAAGCAATTTTTTTGGGGGCCATATATAGGAACAATTATTATAATTAAATTCTCCGCAGGAATCGTTTTAATCGAAATGCAACGATTTGCTTTTTCGTTTCAATTAAAATGCAACGATTATCGTTTTAGGTTCGTATAAATTAAACAAGCAAAATAAGTTTTATAACTGTCTAAAATATAATAAAAGCAATCAAAAAACTGCTTATAAGTCTTTTGGAATCAATAATATATTTACAGGTATCTCCCTAAAATAAAAAAATTAATCAAAAACCAACCTGTACATCACCCAAAGGGGAACTATAATCATGACAAAGATTAAAAACACGAAGAAAGGCATGGCTAAGAAAACCTTAAGTATGTCTCTCGTCGTTGCAATGCTGGCAACCTCTAACGTGCCGGTTTGGGCTGCTGAATTTAGTGACGGAACAGACGCAGATGTTGCAATTACATCAGAAGCTCCGGTTGCTGAAGATACAGATGCCGCTGATGCAGCCGCATTCTCCGATGAGGCTACACCAGAAGTTACAGAGAATACAGATGATATTGCAGATACTGCAACAGCAGCAACAGAAAAAGCATTATATTTTGAAAAAGCAGAAATTGGTAAATCAGTTTCATTTGCAGACGACAGTGTATTAAAAAATGCTGAAGGAAAAAATGTTACTGTTTTTGATTATGAATGGTTAATCGATGGAATGCAGCCTGCTAAAGATGATGGAAATGCAATGGACGCGAAAGATTATTCAGGTCAGGTACGTCTTGGCGGAAAAAATCCAAGTGTTGCCGAGATCAAAAATGCTATTACAAAGTTTACACCACTGCAAAATCATTTAGGTAGAAAACTTACTCTTAAAATTACAGGTGTCAAAGGAACTGCCGAAGATTTTGAAGGTTTCACATATGAAACTCCTGCTGTAACTATTACTGCAAAAGATGTAAAAAGTATTGTTACTGGAATCAGACAGACGGGTACTTTAACTTATGATGGTACAGCAAAAACATTAACTGCAAATGATGTAAAGCTTACATACAATAGTGGCTATAGTTCATCTGATATCGCAGCTTCTGATTTCACTTTCACATATGATGGTGATACTGTGAATGCTACAAAATCTGGTGAACCTGTCAAGGTTACTGCTACTGTTAATAAGCCTGGATACCAGGGTTCTCTTACGTTTGACATGACTATTAACCAAAGAACACCAGCTCTTAGTTCTGATAAAGACTTGACAGACAAGACAAAAAATGATTTAGCTGTTAACTTAAAGAAGACTCAGTATAAATATACAGGTTCAGCTATTAATCTGTTAACAAATGTAGAAGATAACTTTACCTTAAAGAGCAATATTTCCGGAAACACATTAAAGGCTAAAGCAATTACTAGTGTTAATCTGGTTGATGGTACTCTTACAAATGCTGGTGATTCTGCAAAAGTGAAAGTGTCTATTACTAAAACAGGCGATGACGAGTTGAATCGTAACTATGCTGTAGGTGCATTTGATTCCAGCAAAGGTATTGGATATACTACAGCAGAGAAAGCTACTGTTGTTGCCCGCGATTTAAGTACATGTGCAATTGATGATATCAGTATTGGACTTTTGAAATCAAAGAATATCACTAAAGCAGATATTAAGAAGCTTCTTTCAATCTCAGAAGGAAAAGAAACTCTTAGCACTAATACAAGATTTATGGATAATGTGGATATTGAAGTTGATACAGATGCAATCCATAAAGGTGGAGAAGGTACTTATACAGTTGTTGTAAAACCAACAGATACTACGAAGAATGTGATTAATAGAAAGACTATTAATCTTTATGTTGCCCAGAACAACATTGCAGATGCTACTTTAGTTACTAAAGATGGTCAGTTAGCTGCTAATACAGAATTAAATTCTTCAACTGACTTAGGTGATGAATTCTATCAGGGCGGTTCTGCTGTTGAAAAAACTGCCGATCAGTTAGGCACTATTGTAATTAAAGGGTCTACTGATGTTGTTCTGAAAGCTGGTACCGATTATAAGGTGATTTATGAAAACAACACTAATGTTGGTAAAGCCAACGTTTATTTACAGGGAATCAGTAGTACATTAGGTGGTAAAAAATGTATTGGTACATTTGACATTAAACCCGCAGAAATTACTTCAACTACAATTACTGTTCCAGAATCAGTAGCTTATGACGGTTCTAAGACAGAGGCTTCTGAATATCTGAAAAAATCCGATATCAAAGTACAGGCTAAGACATATACCTGGACTAAGAAAACTAATGGAACTTTTGATAAAGTTGAAAAATTAATTGATGTACCAGATACACTCTATAAAACAACATTTGGTACTAAATCTGGAACTCTCAGTGGTGGTAAAATAGTTGATGGAACAAAGTTAACTACTACTGTAACAGAAGCAGACAAAATTGACACAACAAGTGATGCATATAAAAATTATAAAATCTCTGCATTAGCAAGCGGTATAACAGCATCTAAGGATACAACAGTAGCTACTTTATCCATTGCAAACGCAGATGTAACTGTAGTTGGTGCTCCATTCGTTTATACAGGAAAAGAAATCAAACCTGATTTAGTTGTAAAAGATGGTAACCGCACACTTGTAAAAGATGTTGATTATGAAGTAGTATCTACTGTAAATGCAACAAATGCGGGAACAGCTAAGATTACAATCAAAGGTAAAGGTGATTACAGCGCAGCTAAGACAAAGACTGTAGAGTTTACTATTAATAAGGCAGATCTGTCAAAAGTGACTATTACTCCTAAGAAAGCATCTGTTGCTAATAACTTTACTTATACAGGAAAGAAACTTACACCAGCATTAACAGAATATGATGTTAAACTTGGCGATGAAACACTTACAACAGACCTTGCTGATATTAAAATTACATATCCGGCAAGTTCTTCCGCAAATGTAAATGCAGGTAAAGAAGCGGGTAGCGCAACACTTACAGTGAAAGATACTGCTAAGAATCCAAACTTCGAGGGAACAAATGCATTCAAATTTGATATTGAACAGGCAGTATTGAATGAAAGTGGAACCTTTACACTTTGGAAAGATGGAAAGGTTGTTGGATTTGATAAAACAGCTACATCTGAAAGTGGCGTTTCATCCTTTGCGCCAATCTTTACAAATGATGGAACAGAGCATACTTTTGATAAGGTAACTTACAAACCAGCTGATTCCAAATATAAAGAAGGCACTGATTACGAAGTTAAATACTACAACAATGTTCGTGGAGAAGTTGCTGCCATCTATGTAAATGCATTAGGTAATTACAAAAATAACGCTAATAACAAGTTTGCGGATAAGAAAACAACTTATACTGACGCAAGATTCTTTAAGATTGGTGCTATTGCTATTAAGAAATCTGATGTCAAAGTAGCAAATACTGAATATGCTGGCGGAATCGCAGTCAAACCAACAGTAACCGTTACTGTAAATGGAAAAACTCTTGTAGATGATTCTGACTATAAGATTGAAACAGTAGGCGATGCTTCTAACGTAACTGCTAAAGATAAGATCTTAAAAGCAAAATTATATGCAAAAGATGGTTATGTATTAGATACTACATCATGGGGCGCAGGCAACATTAAGACAGATGCAGACGGTTCTTATGTAGAACTTACATGGAAAGTTGTAGCAAAAGATCTTAAGAACACAACCGTAACTGTTGATAAAGATGGAAATGTAACCGTAATGAATGGTTCCGTTGTTGTTCCATCCAAGGAATATGATGTCAAATTTAGTGAAGACGGAAAGAAAGTAACTGTAACAGCTAAAGCTGACAGCAAAAATTATACTGGTTCCAAAGAAGTTGATGTTGACGCTGTTAAAGTTGGTGCTCCAGTAATCAATACTGTTAAAGTGTCTGGTAATAAAGCAACAGTAATTCTTTCTGATGAAGCAGAAGGTGCATCCGGATATGATTATGTAGTCTCCACATCTAAAGATCCTTCAGATAAGGAAGCACGTATCGATGTTGTTAAGAATCAGGTTCAGACAACAGCTTCATTCAAATATTTACAGCAGGGAACTTATTACGCATACTGCCATGCTTGGAAACGTGATGAGAATGGTAAAAAAGTATTTGGTGGATGGTCTAACAGCTATGCATTCTCTGTAACAGCAATCACACCGGATACACCAGAGATTCTCAGTGTTAAGACAAAAGGTTCTACAATCACAGTAACATATAAAGAATCTGCTAACTCTACAGGATATGACGTAGTTCTCGGAAAAGGTTCCAAGAAAGAACATGGCGAGACTCGTCCATATCAGTATGGAAACTACAAAAAATTAAATGTTAAACCAGGTGTATGCAAAGCTGTATTCAAGAACGTTCCTGCAGGAACATATTATGCAGGAGTACATTCCTGGAACAGAACAGCTTCTGAAAACGATAACAAAGTATTCAGTAAGTGGTCAAATCTGGAAACTGCTAAAGTTAAATAATCCATTTGGGTAATTAATACAGATTCCTAAAAAAGAAAGACTCTGCGTGTAACAGCCAGGGTCTTTCTTTGAATACTTTTTTATATTTAGCAACAGAGGAAGGAGTTTGATCGGCATTGTGTAAAGATTTTATAAAAAACATATTTTTTTCAGCAATGATCTTTCTGATGACCCTGTCAAAGCTCAGAAAAGAAAAGATTTATATACAGATATGATCGCACAGATAATCAGCGAGTCACTATTCTTTTTTCAGGATGATTACTATAATGCTGATATTTCAACGATAGAACGTGAAATGACTCATATCTCCTATTGCATCGAAACATTTCCGGTTGTAAATGCAATGGTAGATAACCAGAAAAACTACATCATCCTTAATTTGTTTACAATGGTTGCGGCAAACAATATGACTATGATAACAGAATTATTAGACCTGTTAAGCCGTCCCGAAAAGGCAACTACATCACAGATTATGCAGTTGGCAGTAAAATGGTTGAATTTTCATGAGAATGAGAACATGATAAGTACATATACGAGGGAATACTATATACCTATTGTAGAAAATGGAAAAATGTATGCTGTCTGGAATGGATATAACTTGTTTCCGCCACAGAAATATTCGAAATATATGTACGATGTTTTTAAACTTATATTTCTCCATGAATTAGGTCACTGGCAATATGCACGTTTCAAAGAATCATGGAAAATGGCATATAAAAAGCAAGCATATAATGCGCTAAAAAAGCAATATGCTGCTGAAGTCGTTCCTGTAAATCAGAAACAGCTTGAATTATGGATGAAGGAAATCATTGCTGATTATATTGCAGTACTGGTTTATACTAAAACAAGTCGCCAGTATGATGACAGCAAACAATGCACAAAACATTGTTATATCGCAATAGGATTATTTTATGGTCTGATCGCAATGGAAGAATTGGCTCACGAACAATACAAAAAAGGAACAGAGAAACATCCTCCCGTTTATATCCGGCAAAATACAGTCCGTGAACTATATGCTGGATTCTTTTCAGACATCTTAAAAATTCCATATGACATATTTATGGAAAATGAAATTCAGGAATGGTATGTCATAGAGAGTTATTTTTCACAGATTATTGAAGAATATTGGAGAAAACATTATGGATAATCTTATAGCAATTGGAATTCGGAAGAGAATTGAAGAAAGTATTTCATCTGAACTTGGTATTCCAAAATCAGATGCAGAAAAGATATTCAACTTTATAAAAGCTACCTACCAGGAAAATACAGAAGAATTTGGATGTATTGAATTCAACACACCCAACACCGAAAATCTTATATTTGGGGACGGACAATATTATATCAATATGTCAAAAGGATTGTTTCTGATTATAGCACATTGTTTAGATATTACACTCACCAGAGGAGTCGTCTCTCATATATGCAGTATGTTAGGAATATTATCTCAGGTGTATTATAAAACCAGTCAGAAGAAAGGAGAAACCTGTCTGCTACGAGAATATCTAAGGAATGAAAACAATCTGAATGTACATACGTATTCTTATTTAAAAGGCGGTGAATGCATTAATAATGATCTTAGCTGTCAATATCACAGCTATAACGGAACCTGCTGTATTCAGGAAACAAATATTGAAAATATTCTTTCTGATTTAAAAATAATAATAGGAAATTTACATATAGAAAACGATTAGAAAGGTGTTTTATTTATGAGAGAATGGGAAAAATGGGAAAAAGCAGCAAATACATCAAATATTTTTTCATATGCATCAAATATTTTGCTCGACTATGTCAAACAAGGAATAGAAAATAATATAGAAGAAAACAAAAGCCTTATAATACCTCAAGCTGTATTGCATATTTTTTCATGCGAGATAGGATTAAAGGCTCTATTGCTAAAAGAAGATATATCTTATGGAAAAACACATAAATTAAATGATTTATTTGAATTACTTCCTGAACAAATGAAAGAAAATATACGAAATTTAACAAAAGAAAAATTTAAAATTGAATTCCACATGGATTGTAATTTTGATGATCAATTATCTCAAATTTCAAATATGTTTATCGAATTACGATATCACTTTGAAGCTGAGGCTTCAAAAGAGATTATAGTTGGATTTATAGTTGCATTTAATTCTTCTATACTCCATTTTACCGGAAGTTATAAATGATTTTATAAAAAGAGGATTTATACATGTACTATATAGATACGCTATATGAAATCCTCTTTTTTATCGTATACAAATTATTTCACTTCAACCAACTCAATCCTAAAATTCAACTCTTTCCCCGCCATCTCATGATTAGCATCAAACGTAATATTTTTCTCATCCTTAGCAGACACTGCAATTTTCTATCTTATTGATTTTCCGGGATGTCATTGTCCATCTTATTGTAATAATCTTTCCGCCTCTTCCATCTGGCAAGTCTTTCATAAGAATGCTATAATATCTCTAAAGCAAAAAATCTGAAAGGCGGTAACTGATATGGCAATGTTTTTAAATACTCCTCTTCCTTACAAAAGATATAAGAAGATTTCAGAAACAACATATTTCGTAGATAAATCCCTTATTCTGAATGACATATTTGGATGCATGGAAGAAGAAACACAGTATATCTGCATTACAAGACCGCGCAGATTCGGAAAAACGATCATGGCAAATATGCTGGGAGCCTTCTTTGGAAAGGCCTGGGATGCTTCGCAGATATTTGATCATTTAAAAATTGCAGATTCACCTGAATACCATCAGTATTTAAATCAGTATGATATCATTTATATCGATTTCAGCAGACTTCCGGAAAACTGCACCTCTTACAGACAATATATTAACCGTATCATTACAGGTTTGAAGAACGATCTGGCGGAAGCATATCCGGAATATCAGACAGACTCCATATATGCGCTCTGGGATATACTTTCCCAAATTTCAGAGCAGACAGACCGACAGTTTGTTTTCATCATGGATGAATGGGATGCCGTATTTCATCTTCCATTTATTACTGAAAAGGAAAAAGCAGAGTATATACTTTTTCTCAAAACTCTGCTGAAAGATCAGGACTATACAGCACTGGCATACATTACCGGTATCCTGCCGATCTCCAAATATTCCAGTGGCTCTGAGCTGAACATGTTTATGGAATTTAAAATGACTTCAATGGAAGCTTTCAGCGAATATTTTGGCTTTACAGACGAAGAGGTGGATGTTCTGTATGAAAAGTACACACATTTATGCAAAAAACTTCAGGTACCACGCAACGGTCTGCAGAACTGGTATGATGGATATTTCACTGCTTCAGGAAAACGCCTGTATAACCCAAGATCCGTAGTGATGGCACTGCGTTTTAACCAGTTATCCAATTACTGGACCAGTTCCGGACCTTATGATGAGATTTTTTACTATATCCGCAATGACATTGACCATATAAAAAATGACCTGGCATTGATGATTACCGGAGAAGGAGTTGATGCCAAAATAGATGAATTTGCTGCATCGGCAATGGAATTAAAAAGCCGGGATCAGATCTATTCAGCTATGGTTGTATATGGGCTGCTTACTTATTCTGGCGGAAAAGTTTTTATTCCTAACAGAGAATTGATGTTCAAATATGAAGAACTTCTGCAGAATGAGGAAAGTCTTGGATATGTATACCAGCTGAGTGAATGAATAATATACATAGTCGGGATGGTTTTTATCATGAATGGTTGCTATTACAATTGTTCTATTTTACAATGATGTTCTTTTGTATCTTTATCATAACTGATTCCTACGCCCAGGATCTGGCCAGTGTATCTTTCCTTTTCCCCAGGCTTTCCCTTAAAGCGGAGCGCATACTGTTTTTCCCTGATCTGCCGGATTGCTTCTTCCGGTGAGTGACCTGCCTTTAATTCCAGGATCAGCCCTGTATCTGCCGGGTTTTCCGGATAAAAAATAAAATCTACAAATCCTTTACCTGCTTTATCTTCACGTTCTACCCGGTATCGGTCTCTGGCAGATAAATATACCAGATTTACTACCGCAGCCAGTTCCGTTTCGTTATTATACGAAAGAATCGGTGTTTCTGTATTGTGTGCCAGCTGCAGGATCTCAGCCATCCGATCTGTGTCACCGGACAGGGTTGCTTTTAGCATCTGGTCAGAAATATTAGCCAGACGATAGACATAACCCAGACTTTTCTCACTACGCAGAAGTTCTTCGTATTTGAACATTAATTCCCTGTTGGGAATAAATACTTTTCCCTTTGTATAAGTCAGCAGTCCATAGACCACCATAGCCGAATAAATCTGGTTTTTGGTTCGCAGATCCATGGCAGAAGCTGCAAACTCCTCCACCCGGGCATCGATTCCCTCTCCTGAAATCATCAGCGCCAGGTCATCCCGTATGTGCTCTATATCATTTCGTATATAATAAAAAATTTCATCATAAGGTCCGGAGCTTGTCCAATAATTCGACAGCTGATTGAACCGTAGCGCCATTACCACAGATCTTGGATTGTAGAGACGCCTGCCGGAGGCAGTAAAATATCCATCATACCACTCACGTAACCCCTCTCTGGAAACCTGCGGATCTTTGCATAGATGGAGATATCAAAACGCTTCTTCAATGTAAGCTTCCTATAAATAGTTGCCTGAATACAGTTATCACATGTCTTTATCGTATCAAATATTTTTATACTTACCATAAGAAAATAAACTTTGTCAGGGCAGGCTCCAATACGTTTACCTTCACAATCTGTAAGATTCAAGTGACGGGAGTATGTCGCATCCAAGTGCTGTTTATCTAACTCAAAATATCAATCCTTTTTGAAATAAGTTCCTCCATTTGCTCTTTTTGCTCTGCTGACAAGCAAGATTCTTCTATCTGTGTAGAAAGTTTTGCCTTTAATGAGCATACTTTTTTCATCATACGTTCCGCAGAATTTAATGGAATCCCACAAGATTCTGCCAGTATCCGAAATTCTTTCTTATGAATATTACGTTTTTTGCCATTTATTGTGAGTGCCAGCTGTTCTTTATCTTCTGGCATGATCACATTAACAGGAAGCATATCGTATGCTTTTGATAATTGGAAATTTCTGCTACCAGGCTCCGTTTCCTTTAGCGAAAAGTTTTTCAAATGCATATCTGAATTTCCCATAACGAAAGATCCAACAACACGCAGAAACAGCTCTGACAGGTCTAATCCCGGTGTTGCAGAACATTTTTTTATGATTCTTCCGCATTGTTCATAAGAACCTTTATATTTATCCTGTGTCAGCCTGTAAGACAGCTGGCAGAAATCTTCCATGGCATATAGTTTGGTCTCTTTTTCTGATATTTCCCGGTCTATCCTTTTAGTAATATACGCGTATTCATCATTCATTTTTATAAGAGCATGGGGAACCGTCCGGATTCCCATAATTTCTGCGAGACGCATTGCCAGATCCTCAAATTCCGGCATATTATCAAATTCTTCCGTTTGCGGCTTCAGGATATATCCTGTCGGATAGTCCACAATTGTAAGTCTTGCATTAAGATCTGTTGATAAATGCAGGGAAAGCTTTTTCTGAACTCCCGGCACAGTAAGTCCCTCATTTACTATTTCATTTGCCAGGATTTCCAGTTGCTCTTTCGTAATATCCAAGATTGGTAATTCATCTGTCTGAAAAAAACTCTTTACACACTTTTTATGCCAGCACCATTCTTTTTCCACATTCGTTGCACTATTTGTTATTGGCTTTCCACAACACAAGCATTTCATACCTTTTCCCTCCTGATATAAACATCGCCAATGCAGTCTCTGCAGGCAGATAACAGTAATCCAAACCGGTCTTTCTGGTTGATTTTCCAGTTTCGGCTGACCACCCCCAGAAGCCATCCTTCTGGAATCAGTCCGTCAAAAAAAGGAAACAATATAGTTGTTTCATAAGGCTCCTGACGTAATGGAAGTGTCAGGCTTACTGCCACTGCATCTTCTCTGTCCAGATAATCCTGGTCATAAGTAAAAATATACCCTTCTTCAGTTTCTGCAATAATTCCGGAAAAATGATTTTGAATATATACATATCCCTTTCTATATTCTGACTCCACCTGCTAATCCTCCTTTTTTCCTGGTACAGCTTCTTTCCCAAACATTGCCAGTGCCTGATTCACTTTGTCCAGACGCACAGTTTCTTTTCCCTGTTCCAATTCCCTTACAAAACGAAGTCCAAGTCCGGAACGGATTGCAAAATCCTCCTGCGTCAGCCCTGCTTTTTTTCTTTCTTTTTTTATATAATCTCCAATTGTACTCATATTAAACATATTAATCCCGTTCGGGTATAATTTCAAGTGAATTATATACAAAAATCCCGTTCGGGTATAATTTATATATTTCTATATTAAATCATCCCGAACGGGTATAATGCTATTTTTATGTTTTGTGCCCCGGGTTCCGACTTATTGTGGCAATAGGGAAAATACAGACACGATTGTTGAAATCTATTTTCGCTGATCCGACACCGTCAGTTTTTAGACAGATCCCCTGGATATTTTATATTTTATGAGTCTCATTATGTACTGTTACTTATTGCAATCAGCGTAAAACAAGAAGAGTTTTTTCAATACATTATCAGATTTATTTGCAATAACTGCCTGTTTTTACTGCGACTGTCAACAATTATCCACTTATAAATCATAAAATCCGGATATTCCTCAAGTCTGAAATCAATTCCCCATACGAAATTTTCTCCAAAATCAACCTGTCCATCACCCAAAGGGGAACTATAATCATGACAAAGATTAAAAACACAAAGAAGGGCATGGCAAAAAAGACATTAAGTATGTCACTTGTTGTTGCAATGCTTGCTACTTCTAATGTGCCGGTATGGGCTGCTGAGTTCAGTGATGGATCTGACACTGCTGTAGCTACAGAAGCTCCGGCTGCTGAAGCATTTTCTGATGAGGCAGATGCTACTCCTGTTGTTGATGCTACAGCTGATGTTAACGCTGCAAATGACGCAACAGTTAGTGGAAATGAATACTCTGTAACATACACACCTATTGGTTTCTTAGCTACAGGTTCAGCTTCAGGGACACAACCAACTCCTATTGCAGACAATACTATGACATGGGCAGATGGAACATTATCCACAACTGTTTCTGTTACAGATAATAAAATTCTTACCGATGCAAAAGTATATGCAACATGGAAAGTTGATAATGTAGCTGTAGGCGATTTAGCTAGTACTACAGCAGGAACATTCACTAATGATGTAGCTACAATCACACCAACTGCATATACTGTCTCTTCAGCAACCGCAAACAAGACAGTAGCATTATATGTATACGCTGTAAAGGATAACCAGGTTGTATGGAGCTATACTTCAGATGCTATTACTGTAAATCCCAAGAATACCGCAGATGTTGTAAAAGCAACAGCAACTGATGTTGAGTATAATGGTAAAATCCAGCAGGCAACGCCTACATTAAATCCAGTGTCAGGAAATTTACCGGCAGAATTAGATAATATTGCTGATTATACTATAGGTTATGATGAAAACAGTGATTTTGTTAATGTAACTGATAAACCGATCACCATCACATTAACACCTAAATCATCTGCATATAAAGGTTCTATCACAACTACTTATAAAATTAATCCAAAAAATTTAAGTACTTCAAATGCAATCGCAGATGAAATGGTTGCTACATTAAAGAATACATCTTATAAATTTGATGGCGGTAATACTAATACTGATGTATTAAAAGTAAAAAAAGAAGACATCACATTAGTTGATAAAGCTACAAAGAAGATTGATTTATCTGATTATCTCAAAGTTGACAAAAACGGCTATGTAAATGTTACAAGAGATGGAAAGATTGAGCTTGCCACTCCGGAAACCGGAAACAAAAACTATACTATTTCCGGCGCTGTTGGCTCTGACAATACTAAAATCCAGTCCACAAATGTTCCTGAAGTTGCTGCACGTGATCTGAGCTCAGTTACAGTTACAATCGATCCAGTTCAGAAAACAAACAATAAAGCAACACTCGCAGCAGATCAAGTTCATTTTTATGACAAAGACAGCAAAAAAGAATTAGCTCTGTTTAATTATGTAGATATTGATATTCCAAATAACGCAGTTGAAGCTGGAAAATACACTGTAACAATTACACCTAAGGCAACTACATCAAGCAGTAAGCTTACAGGTAAAACTACCGCTGAATTATCAATTTTTGCAACAGATATCAATACTGCTGTATTCAAAATAGGTACTGATGCTAAAGAAACAACAGTACCAGGTAGTGCTGGTAAAAAAGATACTTACAATTTTAATAGCATTACGAAATACTATACCGGAGAACCAGTTACATTTACAACTGATGAAATTGGTGTTCCAACAGTTGGTGCTAACAGCACTCCATTAATAAAGGATAGTGATTACGAAATCACATATTCCGATAATACAAATGCAGGTACTGCAAAAATGTTCCTTATTGGAAAAGGCAGCTACGCAAACAGCATTAAAAACTATACTTTTACAATTAGCAAAACACCAGTTACAGATGTAAAAGCAAGTGAATATGTTGAAAAGATCAATGGTGCAAAACCAGAAGATTATAAAACAGCAATGGGAGTTGTTGTAAAAGCTCAGGTTCCTGGAACAAATAAAATCTTAACTTTAACAGAGGGAAAAGATTATACAGTAACTTACGCATGGGGAAGTGATGGAAAATCTGTTGATGCAACTGTTACAGTAAAAGCTAATAGCAATTTTGATAAGCCAACTGACACTAGTATTCTTAAAGTAAACTCCAAGATTTCCAATGCAACTTTAAAATCAGAGTACATCAAACTGAAAGAGACTTCTTTTACATACAATGGTCAGGCAGTTAAACCTGATTTCGACGTTGTAATTGGCGGACATATTGTCAATCCAAATCAATACACTGCAAAATATACAAATAATGTAAATGCTGGTACTGCAACTTTAACAGTTTCTGCTAATGCTGGTTCTGATTATCAGGGAACAGCAAGCATTACGTATACTATTCAGTCTGCTGATGCATCTAAATTAAAGGGCGTAATCGGTACTCAGGAATACAAAGGATACACTCTTGAAATTGCACCAGATAAGATCGACCTTACTTTAGACGGAAAGAAAATTGATGTTGAAAGCAACTTCATCTTAACCTATGGAGAAAATGTAAAAGTAGGTGAAGGTACAGTAACTTTAACACCAAAGAACAAAAACTTTACCGGAACTAAAACATTAACATTCCAGATCAGTGGTGAAATGCTTGATGGCACCAAGGCGGCATTTGCATATGTTGATAAAGATGGCTTTGCAGTAGCTAAGCCTACATTTGCTTACGACGGTACCTCACATACCTGTGCTAAAACTTCTTTAACATATACAGGCAAAGATTTAAAAGAAGGCACTGACTATGAGATCAAGTACGTTGATAATGTATACGGTCAGAAAGGCAAAGATAAAAAACAGTATGCTGCCGTTCTTGCAGTAGCTAAGGGCAAATTTGGCGGAAATCTGACAACTTCAGATGTTGCTTCCGGTATTAGTGTTAAAGATGGTGTTTATACAGATGCTGCCGGAAACAAGATTACAAATGTATTCAAGATAGATCTGATTGAAATTACTCAGGAAGAGATTACTGCAAGCTGTGTATCTGTTTCCAACGGAACATATGCAGCAGGTCTTCCGGTTAAACCATCTGTAAAAATTGTTGTAAAAGGAAGAACACTTGTAGAAGGTACAGATTATGAATTAAATGTATCTGCTAATAAAGATGTTATTAATGCAACTGAAAAGAAGAGTCTTCTTGTTACAGTTGAACCTAAGAATGGCTATAAATTACCAAGTTCTGTTACATTGACTTATGCATGGGGAATTGACAAATTCGACCTTGCAAACGCAGAAGTTACCGTAGATGGTGATAAAGTTACTGTTAAATGCGGAAAAGTAGAAGTTCCGGCTGATGAATATACAGTAACAAAAGATGCTGCTGCAAACAAAGTTACAGTAACTGCAACAAAAGATAACAAGAACTATACAGGTTCTAAGACTGTTTCTGCTGTAGTAACAGATCCGACAGAAAAACCAGGTGCTCCAATGATCAGCAGCGTTAAAGTTGTTGGCAACAAAGCAACTGCTATCCTTTCCGGTGATACAGAAGGTGCTGCAGGTTACGACTATGTAATCTCTACAGACCGCGACTGCATCACAAACAAGAACTATGATTCTATCAGCAAGAACCAGGTTCAGACTTCTA
>OGIK01000290.1_pt1 | contig 64042 bp, 55 predicted proteins | sample 1571781 | NCBI WGS metagenome assembly OGIK01 (sample SAMEA2581956, study PRJEB24529) | metagenome | biome: Human gut stool | place: China | collected 2011
CCGAGGCGCCCGCTGAAGAACCTGTCGAAGAAAAGCCCGCCGAGGGTGCTGCCCCGGCCACGGCCGAACCCGCGCAGGATGCGGTGAAGACCGCGGAGCCCGCTCCTTCCGCCGAGCCCGTGAAGGCCGCCGCGACCGAAGAGAAGAAGGACGAATCTTCCGGCATCTCCGGCGGCGTGATCGGCGTGGGCGTCCTCATTCTTTTGCTTCTTCTGTGGCTTTTGCGCCGCAAGAAGTCGGACGGAAACGAACCCGAACCCAAGCCCGAGCAGACCGTGACGCTTTCGAAGGACATTCCTCCGTCGTCGCCCGCGCAGTTGAAGGCGCTTGAGCGCACCGTCGACGAAGCCGTGAAGAACGGCACGACCGCGGGCGCGATGGGCGTGGGCGCCGCCGCCTTTGCCGAGGAAAAGGCCCGTGCCGAAGAGACGACACCGGAAGCCCTCGCTTCCGAGACGAAAACCAAAATGGAACCGACCGAGCCCGCGGCCCAACCCTGGCTCGAGCCCGACGACGAAATGCCGCCCCTCGACGAAGACGAACGCAACCGCACGAGCGACAAGGCCGTCTCCGACGTGGTCGGAGACCTGACGCTCGATCTCGACGAACCCGAAGAAAAGGCGCCCGAAACCGAATCGCAGGCGCCGGAACTTCCGCCCGTTGCGGCCGAAGAGCCCGTCTCGCACATCCGCAGCGAGCGCGAAGTCGCCCAGACCGCCGCGATCGACGGCAAGCTGAAGCTCGCGCAGGCCTTCGTGGGCCTTGGCGCCCTCAAGGAAGCCCGGGAACTGCTCGCCGAAGTGCGCGAGAAGGGCACGGCGCAGCAGCGCGAACACGCGAAGTTCCTCGAAGAGCGCATCGCCGGAGACAAGGCGTGAGGATCGCGCTCGGCATCGAGTACGACGGCAGCGCCTTCTGCGGCTGGCAGATTCAACCCGACATGCCCTCGGTGCAGGCGATGCTCGAGGGCGCCGTCGGACGTTTTCTCGCCGCGCCCGCCTCCGTCATCTGCGCGGGCCGCACCGACACGGGCGTGCACGCGACGCATCAGGTGGTGTCGCTCGACACCGAAGTCGTTCGCCCCGAGCGCAACTGGGTGCGGGGCGTCAACACGCATCTGCCCCCGACGGTGGCTGTTCTTTGGGCCCGGGCCGTGCCGGACGAATTTCATGCGCGCTTTGACGCGACCGCCCGAACCTACGAATACTGGCTCTACAACCACGCCGTGCGCAGTCCCGTCTACGAAAAGCACGCGGGCTGGGTGTGGCGGCCGCTCGACGTCGACCTCATGCGCCGCGGCGCCGAGTGTCTTCTCGGAACGCACGACTTCTCGAGCTTTCGCGCGGCAGAGTGCCAGGCGAAGACCCCCGTGCGCACGATCGAGTCGCTCGAAATCGTCCGCAAGGGCCGTCTCGTGGGCCTTCGCATCACTGCGAACGCCTTCCTACATCACATGGTGCGAAACATCGTGGGAACGCTCGTCTACGTCGGCACGGGGCGCGAGCGCCCCGAATGGGTGAGGGAAGTGCTTGAAGCCCGGTCGCGGGCCGTTGCGGCGCCCACCTTTTCGCCCGACGGACTTTATCTCACGGGCGTTCGCTATCCCGGCGTCGACATCCCGCAGTCGGGAATGAGTCCCTTCGGATTCGACGACTGATGTCAGCCGTTTGTGCTAACGCGTTTCGACCTTCGACGCGTCGGCGCCTCCGTATAATGTTTCTTTTCGCGGATGCGAATCCGCAGCGGTCCGTTTTCGGTCCGAAACCCGATTTTTTACGAACGATCAGGTCACTCCGATGAGTTGGTTGAATCACATTCTCCCGAAGATCCAGCGCAAGCAGGAACCCCAAGACGCAACGCAGCGCAAGGTCAGCCCCATTCCCGAAGGGCTGTGGACGAAGTGTCCCGGGTGCGAACAGACGCTCTACGCCGAAGAGCTGCGCGGCAGTCTTCAGGTCTGCCCGAAGTGCGGTCACCACATGCGTATCGGCGCGCGTGCGCGCCTTGAAGCCTTCCTCGACCCCGAAGGTCAGGTGGAAGTGGCGGCGAACGTCCGCGCGGAGGACCCTCTTCACTTCGTCGACAGCAAGCCCTATCCCAAGCGCCGCGAAGCGGCCGAAAAGACGACGGGCGAAACGGACGCGATCGTCGTGATGTCGGGAACGCTGCGCCGCGAACCGATCGTGGCGGCGGCCTTCGAATTCAAGTACATGGGCGGCTCCATGGGCTCGGTCGTGGGCGAACGCTTCTCGCGCGGCGTCGACGAGGCGATCCGCCGCAACTGCCCCTTCGTGTGCTTCGCCGCTTCGGGCGGCGCCCGCATGCAGGAAGGCCTCCTGTCGCTCATGCAGATGGCCAAGACCACGGCGGCCGTGACGCGTCTCTCCGAAGCGGGTCTGCCCTTCATTTCGGTTCTGACCGACCCGACGATGGGCGGTGTGTCGGCGTCGTTCGCCTTCATGGGCGACGTCGTCATCGCCGAACCGAAGGCCCTGATCGGCTTTGCCGGTCCGCGCGTGATCGAGCAGACCGTGCGTGAAAAGCTTCCCGAAGGCTTCCAGCGCGCCGAATTCCTCCTGCAGAAAGGCCAGATCGACATGATCGTCGACCGCCGCGACATGCGCGCGCGCATCTCGGTGATCACGCAACTTCTCATGAAGAAGTCGCCCGTGAACGGCATCTGAGGCGGTTTTCCCTTTCGACAGATTCCCATTCGGGGCGCGGCGTCCGATTTCGAGTCGGACGCCGCGTCTCCTCTTTTTCGGAGGTCTCTTCCATGACCGAAACGCAAAACTTCACCACTCTCGACGAGTGGCTCCACCACATTGAAACGCTGCACGCCAAGCCCATCGACATGGGACTCGAACGCATGCAGATGATGGTGCGGAAAATGGGCATCCGCTTTTCCTGCCCCGTGATCACGGTGGGCGGCACGAACGGCAAGGGTTCGACCGTCGGAATGCTCGAGTCGATCTACCGCGCCGCGGGCTACAAGACCTGCGCGCACACGTCGCCGCATCTTCTGCGCTTCAACGAGCGTGCCCGCATCAACGGGATCGAGGCGAGCGACGAAGACCTGATGGCGGCCTTCGCCGAAGTGGAGGAAGCCCGCGAAGGGACGCTCTCCTACTTCGAATACACGGCGCTCGGCATCCTGCGTCTTTTCCAACATTCGAATCCCGACGTGGTGATTCTTGAAATCGGTCTCGGCGGGCGTCTCGACGCCATCAACACGATCGACAGCGACGCGGCCGTCATTTCCACGATCGGGATCGACCACACGGCCTTCCTCGGAAACACCCGCGAGGCAATCGCTTCGGAAAAGGCCTGCATCTACCGCCCGGGCTGCCCGGCGGTCTGCTCGGACGCCGACGTTCCGTCGACGCTTTCGGCCTACGTCGAGAAAATCGGCGCAAACGGGATCTACGCCGGCCGCGACTTCCGTACGGTCGTTCACGAGGACGGGACCTTCGACTGGGAAGGCGAGGGCGTTCGTTTGGAAAAACTTCCTCGTCCCGCCCTTTTGGGCGTCAATCAGTACCGCAACGCCGCAGGCGTGCTCGCGGTGGTGACGGCGCTCCAGGCCAAACTCCCCGTCTCGCGCGAAGCGATCGAAAAGGGTCTCGAAACGGTTCGCCTTACGGCGCGCTTTGAGACGGTGTCGCAGGATCCCTGCCCGATCGTGCTCGACGTCGGACACAATCCGGAAGCGGCGGCGGTGCTCGCCCAAAACATCCGCTTGACGAAGCGCGAGGGCGAACGCACGATGGCGGTCTTCGGGATGCTCGCCGACAAGGACATGGAGAGCGTCGCCCGTTTGCTCAAGGACTCCTTTGACGACTGGTTCATCGCGTCGCTCACCGGACCGCGAGCCGCGTCGGCGACGCTCCTTAAGGCCGCCATGCTCCGCGCGGGCGTTCCGGAAGACCGCATCGAAAGCTACACGACGGTCGAAGCCGCGCTTGCGCAGGCGCGTTTCGTTGCAAAAAATCTCTCGGAGCGCCCGAGCGGCACTGTTAGAATCATCGTGTTCGGGTCCTTCGTGACCGTTACGGCCGCGCTCGAAGCGCTTGCCGCCCACGCATAATCTGATTCATTCGCCCGTCTCCTTCTGCGGCGGGGTTCCGAGGAGAGAAAGATGTTCAATTTCTTCAAGACCGGCGGCAAGGGGCCCGCGGATTCCGATTCGAAGGGCCCGTGGGAGGAGGTGCGCACCGAACCCGTGCTGGGCGACAGGGCGCCGGAAGAAAAGGACGCGGCCAAGGTTCCGGCCGAAGACGTTTCGCCCTTTGAAGAAGTGCCGCCGCCTTCGGTCTCCGAACCCGTGCCGCCCCGCGACGATAAGCCGGCCGCTCCTTCGGACCCCGTGATTCCGGTGTGGGCGACGACGCCCGAACCCGAGGAGGAACCCTCGCGCGACGCCGCGCTCGAGGCCGACCGGCCCGAGCCCATGGTGACGACGCCCGTGCCGCGCGAAACGGTGCGGCGCGTTCGCGATCGGGAGCGCGAAGCGCAGCCCGAGGAAGAGTCGGCGCCGGTGCCGACGCCCGAAGAAATCCTTCGCCACAAGCGCATGCGTCACCGCATGATCGGCGCGGCGGCGCTCCTTCTTGCGCTCGTTCTCGTGACGCCCTTTGCGCTCGACGACGAAAAGCGTCTCGACGTCGAGAAGATGAATCTCGACATTCCCGATCCGCAGGCGGTTGAAACGACGATCGCGCCCGAACCCGAACCCGCGGCGGAAAAGCCCGCCCACGGGGACGTGGTGGTCGCGGGATCGGGAAAGAGCCCCTCGACGGGGGCCGCGAACCTTGAAGGGGAGGCGGCCAAGGAGGCGAAGCCCGACCCGAAGGCCAAGCCCGCCGAAGAGACGAATGCGCCCGCCAAGGCGGAAGAGGCGGCGAAGCCCGCCAAGCCCGCGGAACCCGCCCGCAGTGATGCGGCGCCCACGGGCGAGGGCTACTACATTCAGGTTCTCGCGACGAGCTCGGAACTCTCCGCCGAAAAGCTCGTCAAGGACATGAAGCTGCAGGGTCTTCCCGCCTACAAGATGAGCGTGCGTCAGAACGGAAAGACCCTCTGGCGCGTGCGCGTCGGGCTCTTCAAGACGAAGGCCGAAGCCGAGAGCGCTTCGGGTCTTCTCATGCTCAACAACTTCGCTTCGAAGCCCATCGTCTCGCACCAGAAGGCCTCAAAGAAATAAGCGGCGAAAATGGGGCGTTTCGGCGCGGAAAATTTCCGCGCCGCGCCCCACGCCGCACGGTCCTTCGCTACAATAGCGCATCTTCGAAGCCCTTCGGGGTTTCCCTTCCTTTTCCCGTTTTCCGTTTCGCTTCATGACCGAAATCGACTGGCTCATCGTCGGCCTTCTCGTTCTCTCAAGCGGCGTCGGCATCACGCGCGGCGTGGTGCGCGAAATTCTCGCCATCGTAGGATGGGTGGCGGGCATCATGCTCGCGCTCGCCTTCTCGGGCGACTTCGCCGACATGATTCCGCTCGAGAGTCTCGGCTATCTTCCCCGCGTGCTGATCGCCTCGATCCTTCTGATCGTGGCGGCGCTCTTCTGCGTGGGACTCCTGGGGCTTCTCATCCGCAAGCTCCTCGAAGTGGCCGAGCTGACGTTTGAGGACCGCGCGCTCGGGGCCGTCTTCGGTTTTCTGCGGGGCGCCGTCGTGGTGTGCGCCGGGGTCTTCTTCTTCGGCCTCATCGACGACGTGAAAACGAGCAAAGTCTGGCAGCAGTCCTCCCTCATCGCTCCGGCGGAGACGGTGATCGACTGGTCGCTGCCGTATCTTCCCGACTGGTTCGCTTCGTTGCGAAACGGATCCTCTTCGCCGCTCTCCGCGGCGGGATTCCTCTCGCGAGCGGGCGGGGGAGCCAACGAATCATGAGAAAGGGCGTGCGTCAAGCACGCCCTTTTTTAATATCTTTCCATAAAGCAATCGGGCCCTAGCGCCCACACTTCCTTTACGAGGGACTCGACTATGTGCGGTATCGTTGCCATGATGTCTTCGGAGCCGGTGAATCAGCGCATTTACGACGCGCTTCACCTTCTGCAGCATCGCGGTCAGGACGCGGCGGGCATCGCCACGCTCGACGGTTTGGAATTCCATATGTACAAGGCCATGGGCCTTGTGCGCGACGTCTTTCGCACGCGCAACATGCGCGACTTGACGGGGAACATGGGGGTCGGGCAGGTCCGCTATCCGACGCAGGGGTGCGCGAGCTCGAATCAGGAGTCGCAGCCCTTCTACGTGAACGCTCCCTACGGGATCGCCTTTGCGCACAACGGCAACCTCACGAACGCCGAAGCCCTGAAGCAGGAACTCTATGAAACCGACCGCCGTCACATCAACACGACGAGCGACTCGGAAGTGCTCCTGAACGTCCTCGCGACCGAAATCTCCCGCGAAACCGTCTCGAAGTCGCTCGACGCCGAAGGGGTCTTCGCCGCGGTCTCCCGCGTTCACAAGCGTCTTCGCGGCTCCTACGCGGTCGTGGCGCTCATCGCCGGCAAGGGCCTTCTCGCCTTCCGCGATCCCTACGGCATCCGTCCGATCTGCTTCGGCTCGAACATGCAGGAAAACGGCAAGCTCGAATACATGGTGAGCTCGGAATCCGTGACGATGATCGGTCTCGGCTTCAAGGTCGAGCGCGACCTCGCCCCGGGCGAAGCCCTCTGGATCGACCTGAAGGGGAACGTTTCGACCCGCCAGTGCGCGGAAAACCCGGTGCTTTCGCCCTGCGCCTTCGAATGGGTCTACTTCGCGCGTCCCGACTCCACGATGGACGGCATCAACGTCTATGCGGCGCGCCTCAAGCTCGGCGAATACCTCGCCGAAACGCTCAAGCACGAAATCGACCTCTCGGAAATCGACGTCGTCATGCCGATTCCCGACAGCTCGCGCCCCTGCGCGCAGCAGCTCGCCCAGGTTCTCAACCTTCCCTACCGCGAAGGCTTCATCAAGAACCGCTACGTGGGCCGCACCTTCATCATGCCCGGCCAGGCCGTGCGCAAGAAGAGCGTGCGCCAGAAGTTGAACGCCATGCCCGTCGAATTCGAAGGGAAGAACGTGCTGCTCGTCGACGACTCGATCGTGCGCGGCACGACGATGCGCGAAATCGTGCGCATCGCCCGCGAGTCCGGCGCGAAGAAGGTCTTCGTCGCCTCGTCGGCTCCCCGCGTCATGTTCCCGAACGTCTACGGCATCGACATGCCGACGCGCTCGGAACTTCTCTGCGGCGACGGCCGCGACGCGAAGGCCGTGGCCGAGAGCCTCGGCGCCGACGCGGTCGTCTATCAGACGATCGACGGCTTGAAGAACGCTCTGCACGACCTCAATCCTTCGATTCCGCGCTTTGACTGCTCGTGCTTTGACGGCGACTACGTGACGGGCGACATCACCGAGGAATACCTCGCCCGACTCGACGCGGCCCGTGCAAAGCCCGCCCCCCAAAAAGATGACGCGGAAGAGGGCGAAGGCACGCAACCCATGTGCTAAAGTTTCCTCTTGCACGCTAAGCAAGTAAACGAAGTCGGTTCGTTTTTTCCGCGCTAGGCGCGTGCGGAAAAGGCGGACCGATTTTTCTTTGTCCACTCCGACTTTTCACCGGCCGTTTTCTCGGAGCACCGTTCGACATGCACTCTCTTCCCCTCATCACGACGTTGGTTCTCGCCTTCGGTCTTGCGCTCGTCTTCGGCTTTTTGGCCGAGCGCTTCGGCCGGGCGCCGGCACTCGTGGGCTTCCTTCTCGCCGGGATCGCCGCCGGGCAGCACACGCCCGGGCCCTTCGCCGATCCGGAACTCGCGCATCAGCTCTCCGAAATCGGGGTGATGCTCCTGATGTTCGGGGTGGGATTGCACTTCTCGGTGCGCGACCTCATGAGCGTGAAGGGCATCGCCATTCCGGGCGCGGTCGGACAGATGGCGCTCGCGACTCTTCTCGGGGCGGTTGCGGCGCACTGGTTATGGGATTGGAGCTGGGGCGCGGGGATCGTCTTCGGTCTGTCGCTCTCCTGCGCCTCGACCGTGGTGCTCATCAAGGCGCTCGAAGTGCGCGGGCAGCTCACCAACCGGGACGGCCGCATCGCCATGGGATGGCTCGTCGTAGAAGACATCGCGACCGTTCTCATCCTCGTTCTTCTTCCGCCGCTCTCGGGACTTCTCGGAGCGCCGGGAAGCGAAGCGGCGAGCGGCAACGAGCTGATGAAGGACATTCTCATGACGCTCGTGAACGTCGCCGCCTTTATCGCGGTGATGTTCATCGTCGGGCGCCGCGCGATGCCGTGGCTTCTCTATCAGGTGGCCAAGACCGGTTCGCGAGAACTCTTCACGCTCTTCGTGTTGGCGGCCGCTTTGGGCGTCGCCTACGCCGCGGCGGCGATTTTCCACGTGAGCTTCGCGCTCGGCGCCTTCTTCGCCGGCATGGTGATGCGCGAGAGCCGCTTTGCGCACCGCGCGGCCACCGAATCGATTCCGCTTCAGGACGCCTTCTCGGTCCTCTTCTTCGTGGGCGTCGGGATGCTCTTTGACTGGCACATCCTCATCGAAGCGCCCGGACAGGTCCTCGTCGCGCTCCTCGTCGTGGTGTTCGGCAAGAGCCTCGCCGCCTTCGGGATCGTGCTTCTTTTGAAGCGGCCGCTCAAGACCGCCCTCACCGTGGGAGCCTCCTTGGCGCAGATCGGCGAATTCTCCTTCATTCTCGCGGGCGAAGCCGTGGCGCTGGGGCTTTCCGACAACCGCATGGTGAACCTCATCGTGGGCGCGGCGATCCTCTCAATCGCTCTCAATCCGGTTCTCTTCGAACTCACGGGACGCATTGAGAAGCTTCTCGTCTCCCGTTGGGCCTGGGCGCGCCGCGCCGCGGAAATCGGCTCGGAGGAAACGGTAGAAGAGGATCGTCCCGACACGTCGACGCGCCCCATCTTCATGGCGGGCGACGGCCCGATGGTGCTTGACCTTGCGCGCCGTTGGCGCAAGTCGGGCATGAAGCCCGTCGTGCTTACGACGCACCATGAAGTGGCGCAGGAACTCGAGAAGGCCGGAATCGACTTTTTGGAGTGCGAGCCCGACGACGCCTCGTCGCTCGAGAACGCGGGGCTCGGCAAGGCGTTGAGCTACCTCATCTTCGCAAACGGCGCCGAAACGCTTCGCTATCACGCCGTCGCGCAGCGCATCGCCCCGAACGTTCCCTTCATGATCGTCGCCGACGATCCGGGCGTCTGGGTGGACGTCGCCGACAAGGAGGAGTCCAAGGTTCGGCTTCTCACGACCGCCGAACTCATCGAAGGAAAGCTCTGGGAAGTCGTTCTTCGCTCGGCCTTCCGCAAGCAGGCGGAGGATGAGGTACAAAAACAAAACGCGCCCGAAGGCGCGGCTGAGACGGCGGAATCCGCAGGACCGGAGGATACGCAGAATCGCGATCCGGATCCGAACGACAATTCCGTATTTTGGAAAAAGTTGCTCGGAAAAGTCAATATATCGAAACTTCGTAAGGGAAACTGATCGTACGAAAAACCCTCCTTTATTGATTCCGCGCAAGAACTAAATGGGAGGGGGGCATAGAATGGTCGCAGGTGGAGAGCCTTCCTTGTTCTCATGCGAGAACAGACTCTTCGCCAAGACCAAAAAAGGAGAGATTTCCTATGATCGATCGTATTTCCCGTCGCAGCATGCTTACCGGTGCCGTGGCCGCTGGTGCCGCCTCGCTCGCGAGCTCCGTGGTTTCCGCCGCCCCTGCTACGAAGTGGGACGAAACCGTTGACGTGATCGTCATCGGTTCGGGTTTTGCCGGCTTGGCCGCTGCCATTGAAGCCAAGAAGGCCGGTGCCAACGTCGTGGTTCTTGAAAAGATGCCCACGGCCGGCGGCAACTCGATCATCAACGGCGGCATTCTGACCGCCACGGGCTGCCCGCAGCAGAAGAAGGCCGGTATCGAAGACTCGTTCGACCTCCTCGAAAAGGACATCCTGGTTGCCGGCAACTACATGAACGACAAGGCCAAGGTGCATCTGCTCGCCCAGTCCGCTCTGTCCAACTTCGAATGGACGGTCAAGGAACTCGGCGTTGAATACCTGCCCGACGCCATCGGTCAGGAAGGCGGCCACTCGGTTCCGCGTTATGTCACGACGAAGAACGGTTCCGGTTCCGGCATCGTCCAGAAGGAACTCGACAAGTGCAAGGAACTCGGTATTCCTATCCGTCTGCGCACCTATGTCCAGAACATCATCCGCACGGAAAAGGGTGTTGAAGGCGTTCGCGTCCGCGAAGGCTATCGCTTCCCGAACGAAGGCTCCGGCAAGGAAAAGACCATCCGCGCCACGAAGGGCGTGGTCCTCTGCTACGGCGGCTTCTCCGCTGACGTGAAGTTCCGTATGTTCCAGGACCCGAAGCTTGACGGTTCGCTCGACACGACGAACCAGCCCGGCGCCACGTCCGAACTCTGGCGTGAAACGATGGCAATCGGCTGCCTGCAGGTTCAGGACGACTGGATCCAGTGCGGTCCGTGGACCAGCCCGCGTGAAAAGGGCATGGGCATCGGCTGGCAGTTCAGCCAGACGGCCGCTGCCGAATACGGTCTGTGGGTCAATTCCGACGGCAAGCGCTTCGTGAACGAACTCGCCAACCGTAAGGTCCGCGCCGACGCCATCATGGTTGAAGGCACCGCCGGCAAGAAGTGCTTCGCGATCTGCAACGAAGCCAACGTCGCCCCGTTGAAGAAGCAGCGCCCGGGCTTCTTGGAACGCATGCTTGAACGCAAGATCGTTGAAAAGTACGACACGCTTGACGAACTCGCCAAGGCCGCCGGCATCAACGCCGAAAACCTGAAGAAGGAAGTCGCCGCGTTCAACGAAATCGTCAAGAACAAGGTTGACCCGGTTTGGGGCCGTTACATCAACAACGCCCAGACCCCGCTCACCGAAGGTCCGTGGTACTACGGCGACCTGTTGCCGAAGGTTCACCACTGCATGGGCGGTCTCGTCACCGACAACGACTGCCGCGTTCTCGACGTTCGCACCGACAAGCCGATTCCGCATCTGTATGCGGCCGGTGAAGCGACCGGTATGGTCCACGGCGCCGTCCGTCTGGGTTCCGTCGCCATTCTTGACTGCCTGGTCTTCGGCCGTATCTGCGGTCAGAAGGTCGCCGCGGAAAAGTAAGGCGCATCATAACGGGCTAATCCCGTTCTGACAGAAGGGGTCGCGAAGGCGGCCCCTTTTCTATGTGTGCCGCATCCGTTCTTTTCGGAAGCGGTCTATGCATCTCTATAAACGCTTTGTATGTTTGAATGATCGATAGAATCCGGTCCTCTATCGACCATTCAAACATACATTGATCGATATGTATGTATCAATGTTGCATAGAACGCGGTCTATGCATCATTTTTAGATACATGATATCGGGCGGTATCCTTTCCGGCGCAGCGGTCCGGGTACCGGGCATCACGGGGATGCCGCTCGATCTCAGGCGTGCCAGGGCGCCTTGTCTTCGCAGATGACGCCGTCCGTCATCGTGTAGCCTTCGAGGCTGCCGGCCTTGGTCTGGATGCAGACGAAGGCGATGCCTTCATCGGCGGCGGCGCGCAGAGCGCGCTTGCCCGCGGGCGAGATGCGGAACCAGTCGCCCGCCTTCAATTCCACCACTTCGCCGTCGATCCAGAGTTCGCCGCGGCCTTCGAGGACGCCGTAGAGCTCTTCGTTCTGCTTGTGGGCGTGCACGAACGGAACGGCCGCGCCCGCGGGGAGACGGTTCACGGACACTTCGGCGCCCGTGAGGCCGAGCTTGTCGTGGAGTTCGGTGCGGGGCGCTTCTTCGAGCGAAATCTTCTGGAAGTTTTCAGACATGGTTTCCTCCTTGGGAAAGTTGGGAATCTTCGTCGCTTTCGGACGCTTCGGATTCCTGGGTGAAAATTCGGGTGCTCTTTTCGAGCAGTCTTTCAAGTTGCGCCAGATCAGCGGATCCGAGCGCCGCAAGCATCCTGCGGTGAAGTTCTTCGGAAATCTCGGAGAAGACGGCGTCCAGCGCTTCGCCCTTCGGGGTGAGCCGCAGGCGCAGCAGTCGGGCGTCCGCGGGATCGGGTTCGCGAAGGAGATAGCCCGCCTTTTCGAGCTTTCCCGCCAGGACCGAAACGGTCGACTTGGTGCGGCCCGTGCGTTCGGCGAGTTCCGTAACCGTCAGAGACTTGCCGCCGAAAAGATGCGTGAAGAGGTCCCCGTGCGCGGGGACGAGATCCTCAATGCCGCGTCTCTGGAGCTCCGCGATGAAAAATTCATTGCTGCGGGTTCGAAAGAGAGCTGCGAGAAAAGGAACGGTGGTTTGTTTGCGGTCGGCCATGGCAAACCTCAAGATAGTTCGACGTCGAACGAAATACTATCACGAATTTTGTTCGATGTCGAACGATTTGCTGAAAAAGAAAGGGACCGCCACGAAAGCGATCCCTTTGCGTCGGTGTCCGACGTTCAACGCAGCATTTCCCGGTGGGCGATTTCGCCCTCGCGGTTGGTCTGGCCGTAGCGTTTGCGAAGAAGCACGGTCGCAAGGTCGGCCGCGTCCTTGGCGCCCACGGTGTCGCTCTCCAAGAACTGCGCCGCCCGCGGGACGATCAGGGCGAGTTCCTTCACGAGTTCCTGCGAGGGATGCAGGAAGTAGACGGCGTTCATCGTGCGAAGCACCGGCGCGACGGGACGCGCTTCTTCGAGCGAAACCGCCATGGCGGCGAGAAGCGTTTGATAGAGGTCGGCCGGGCGGAGCTTTTCGCGCCAGGCGGTGACGTCGTCGAAACGGCCGCCCTTACTCTTGAATTCCACGCTGACGAGTCCCTTTTCAAGCATCAACACGGCGTCGGGCTGGGCGACAAGGACGCCCGTGCGGAAGTTTCGGCGGTCCGTCTCGCGAACGAGCACTTCGGAGGCCTTCTCGGGGAGGAAGGGAATGAGGCGCCGCGCGGTGTCGTCCGTTTCCGGAAGCTCTTCGGGATCGAAAAAGACCGCGTGCACGGTGATCCCTGCGCAGGGCGCGCTTTCGCGGCGAAAGAGTCCCGAGGAAACGAAGGGGAGCGTGCCGAGAAAGCGCACGCCTTCGACGTCCAAGGGTTCGACAAGCGGAGAGGCGGCCTGCGGCAGGGGCTTCGCTTCCTCTTTGCCCGGTTCGGCCGAGGCTTCCGTTCGGATGTGCGGTTCGGGATCAAGGGGAAGAAGCGTGTCGGCGCTGCGGATCTTCGAGAGCCCCACCTGCGGCGTCGTTCGACGGCGCAGAAGGAGAACGAGGATGATGCACAAAACGAGAATGACGAGCGCAAAGAGCCCGAAGATGGAGAAATCCTCCACCATCTGTTCCTTGAGGGCCTGCCACATGCCCGCGAGAATCCGATCCATTTACCGTCCTGTTTTGTTTTTGCGGAAGGCGCCGCCCCGGGCGGAGCGTCCCTTTCCGTGTCCGCCCGTTCGGGCGCGGGAGTCTTCTCCCATTTTCTCACCGCGAGGCTGTCGTGCAGAAGGGCGGGATGCGGATTTTCCCTTTGCCGCGGCCCGTTGCGGGGCCGCGAGGAAGGCAAAGACGGTCGGAACCTTGAGAAGTTCGCGCTCTTCTTCGGACGCGGCCTTCCAGGCCGCGATCGTCTTCGTGCGGATCGATTCGTTTTTCCCCGTCACGTCCTGCGCGACGCAGAGCCGCGTGTCGGGGCGAAGCACCTCGAGGAGGCTCTCCAACATCGCGCGGTTGCGGTAGGGCGTCTCGATGAAGAGAATCGTCTCGCCCCGGGCGGATTCGCGCTCGAGCGAGAGAAGCGCTTCGCGGCGATCGGCGTCGGCGATGGGGAGGTAGCCCGTGAAGCGGAAGCGCTGTCCGTCAAGGCCGCTCGCCATCAGGGTGAGAAGAAGGGACGAGGGCCCGACCAAGGGCACGACGCGGCCGCCCTCGGCCTGCACGCGCGCGACGATCTGCGCGCCCGGGTCGGCGACGCCGGGACAGCCCGATTCGCTCACGATCGCCATGTCGTGCCCTTCGCGGAGGGGAGCGAGCCACTCGTCGATCTTCGCGGGATCGGGCTCGTGCCCGATCTCGACGATCGAAAGCGACGCGATGGGCTTGGGGTGTCCGAGATCCTTGAGGTAGTGGCGCGCCGTCTTGGCGGCTTCGACGAGAAAATGGTCGATTTGACAGGCTTTCGCCCGCACCTCGGTCGGAATGACCGAAGCGAGCGTTTCCTCACTGATCACCGTGGGAAGAAGATAGAGCGTTCCCGACATGGCGGTCGCCTTATTCGAGTCCGGGCAAAACGGGAAGGCCGGCGCGCCCGAGCATCGTCGTGACCTTCATGAGGGGAAGGCCGATGAGCGAGGTCGGGTCGTCCGAGGTGACGCTTTCCATGAGGGCGATGCCGAGCTTTTCGATCTTGGCGGAACCCGCGCAGTCAAAGGGTTGTTCGCGGTCGACGTAGGCTTCGATCGTTTCGCGCGAAAGGGGACGCATCTTCACGACGGTGAACGACTCTTCCTTCTGGGCCTTGCCGTCGGCGGCGAGTACGCACAGAGCCGTATAGAAGGTGACGGTTTCGCCCTGCATGGCTTCGAGCTGCGCGATCGAGCGTTCGCGCGTGTGGGGCTTGCCGAGCTTTTCGCCCTTGAGGTCGGCCACCTGGTCGGAGCCGATCACGATCGAGCCCGGATGCATCGCCTGCACGGCGCGGGCCTTTTCTTCGGCGAGGCGGAAGGCCGTCTGACGGGGCGTTTCGCCGGGGAGCGGCGACTCGTCGATGTCGGGACTCACGGCTTCGTAGGGCAGGCCGAGGCGGTCAAGCAGTTCGCGGCGGTAGCGCGAGCTCGAGGCGAGAATGAGAGTGGGCATGATGAAAATCTCAAAAAGGATAGGGTGGGGTCATTCTACCGAATGGGGGTGCGAGGCGCGTCGGGGGCGGGAGGAAGCCCGCCCGAGAGAGCGCGTTCTCAGACGCCGCGGCGGCGCTTGTCGCCCCGCTTCAGAACGATGCCGCCCGCAAGGAGGCCCGTGAGAAGGAGGAGCGTGACGGAGAGCGAACGCAAAAGCCCCCAGTGTTCGGCGAGAAAACCGAAGAAGGGCGGAAAGAAGAGGAGACCGCCGTAGGCAAAGAGCGCCACGACCGACGTCGCGCGTTCAAGCGGCATGCCGCCGTAGCGCCCGGCCAAGGCAAAGAGAATCGGCACGACCGGCGCGAGCCCCGTTCCGAAGACGGCGTAGCCCGCAAGCGACACGGTCCAGTGGGGCGCGAAGAGAACGATCGTCATGCCGCAAAGCGCAATGACGGCGCCCGTAAGAAAGACGTTGACGTCGCCGTAGGCGGCGCGCAGACGGTCGGCAATGAGTCGGCAGGAGAGCGCGCAGGTTCCGAAGACCCCGTAGCAAAGGGCCGCCATGGATTCGGGCGCGCCCTGGACCTGATGCAAAAAGAGGCTTCCCCACTCGGCCGAAGCGCCTTCGGTCACGTAGGTGGCCGACGACAGAATCCCGCAGAAGACGACGAAGCCCGTCACGCGGTGTTTGGTTTTCGACTTTTCCGCGGAGGGTTCTTGGAGTTCTTCGGGGACGGGAAGGTAGTGTTGCGCGCGAAGGAGCACCAACAGCAGAATCGCGCAGGGGAGAACGAAATTCCAAAGCGGCGCGACGGCGAGGCCCGTAAAGACCGCGGCCGAGATCGAGCCCGCGACGACGCCCACGTTGTAGCCCGCGTGAATGACGTTCATCGACGCCTTCTTCCAACGCCGTTCGACTTCGATCCCCGCCACGTTCACCGCGACGTCGAGAAGCCCGAAGCCGAGCCCCACAAGCGCCGTGGCGACGGCAAGGAGTGCGACCTGATTCGCGAGGCCCGCGACGAGAAGGCCGAGAAAGAAGATGAGAGAGCCCGCGAGGCTTACGGCCTTCACGCCGAAGCGGCGCACGAGGGCCGCGGCGCCCGAAAGGCCCACCACGGAGGCGGCGCCGAGCGCAAAGAGGACGAGTCCGAGCTCGTCCGACGCGGCGCCCGTCTGTTCTTTGAGCGACGGAATGCGGGCGGTGAAGAGACCGTAGGCAAGGCCCGAGGCGGAAAAGAAGAGAAAGGCGGCGAGGCGCGCCTGCGCGTACGTGAGGGAGTGCATACGACACGGTCGAAACGAAAGGACCTCCATTGTAGCCTGTCCGTGAAAAATTCCACGAAGCAAAGAGGACGGCCGAAAACGGAAGGAGAGGCTTCGCGGTGTATCATGAGCACCTATCCAAAAAGCAAGGAAAACACTCATGGACGTTTTGGACGCATTTGAATTTGCCCGCCGGGCCGAGCATCTTTCGGGCGAACTCTCTTCCGAAGACCTCGCCAACTTCCGCACGTTTCTCGCGGACGCGCCCGTCACGGTGCGCTACGAACTCACGGGCGTGCCGAAGGTGATGAACCTTCCGGGCCTGCACGCCAAGATTCACGTCGAGGCGGCGGTGCCCTGCCCGCATTGCCTCGAGCCCGTCCCCTACGAGGATGACATCGAGATCACCTTCGCCTTCGTGAAGTCCGAGGCCGAAGCCGACCGCCTGCCGATCGACGAGGACGAACCCGGCGTCGACGTGGTGGTAGGCTCGAAGAAGCTCTCGATCGCGGCGCTCCTCGAAGAGGAACTCATCCTCTCGATTCCGAACATCGCGCACGAAGACTGCGACGACGAAGCGGATTACGAAGACAAGACGCCGGAAACGGAAGCCGAAAAGCGCCCGAACCCCTTCGCCGCGCTCGCCTCGCTCAAGAAGGCCTCGTGATGCGGGGCGCGTCCCTCCTGGGGCTCGCGGGCCGCTGGCTCCTGCTCGTCTGGGGGATGCTCGTCGCGACGGCGGGCATCGTCTTCATCACGCGCGCGGGCCTCGGCACGACGCCGATCAGCACGGTTCCCTTCACGGTCGGCGAAATCACGGGTCTCACCTTCGGCGAAGCGACCTTCGCCGTGAACATTCTCTTTGTCCTCGTGCAGTGGGCGCTCCTGAGATCACGCTTTCACTACGCAAGCTTCTTTCAGATTCCGATCGTCTCGGTCTTCAGTTGGTTCATCGACCTTCACATGGGCTGGACCGCCTGGATCGGGGACGACCCTTATGCGGTGCGCTTTCTCTGGGGGCTGCTCGGAAACCTTTTCCTCGCCTTCGGTATCTACTGGCAGGTCGCCTCCAAAACGATCGTGCAGCCGGGCGAAGGGATGGTTCTCGCCTTCTCGGTGGTTCTCCGAAAGAGCTTCGGCACCGTCAAGGTATGGAACGACGTGACGCTCGTGCTCCTTGCGGCGGTGCTCGGCTTCGTCTGTCTCGGGCACGTCGTCGGGGTGCGCGAGGGGACGGTCGTCTCCGCCTTTCTCGTCGGTTTTCTCATCAAGGGGATCGCGGCGCTTCGGACGAAATGGGGCGCCAAGTCCGAGGCGAAGAAGGACGGAACCGATTCGACCGGAGCCGAGAAAACTGGGCCGCAGGCCTGAGGAACGCATTCCGCGTTCGAGCGCTTTTCGATGGGATCGGGCAAGTCTCGGCAAGAATCCGCATGGTTTGCCGGCCCTTTCGGGTGCATACTGAAACGTTGAGAAAGTCTCTTTCGAACGGAAGAGGCGTATGTGCACATGAAAGGAGAAAAGAACATGTCCTGCTGCTGCCACGAAGACCATTGCGCCGTCCAACCCGCCGACTGCGAATTCCCGCAAGCCCCGGTCGTGGGCTGCCGCCGCGTCGGTCCCGACTTCTGCGGCGAAAAGGCGAAGGTCTACTTCACGCGCAAGATCGACGCCGAACATCTGAAGAAGCTCTATGCGCTCGTGAACGAAGAAATCATCGGAAAGGTCGCGATCAAGCTCCATACGGGCGAACGCCACGGCCCGAACATCCTTCCGCGCGACATGGTCGAAGCCTTCCAGAAGGACATTCCCGACAGCACGATCGTCGAAACGAACACGCTCTACGTGGGCGACCGCGACACGACGGAAAAGCACCTTGAAACGCTCAAGGTGAACGGCTGGACCTTCTGCCCGGTCGACATCATGGACGCCGAAGGCACGACGATGCTCCCCGTGAAGGGCGGCAAGCACTTCAAGGCCGTCTCGATGGGGAAGAACATCCGCAACTACGACTCCATGGTCGTTCTGACCCACTTCAAGGGCCACGCCATGGGCGGCTTCGGCGGCTCCATGAAGAACATCGCCATCGGCTGCGCCGACGGCAAGATCGGCAAGCAGCAGGTCCACGCGATCGACGACGTCAACAAGTCCTGGGATCAGTGGCCCGGCAAGGAACTCCTCATGGAAACCATGTCGGAATCCGCCAAGGCCACGTGCGACCACTTCGGCAAGCGCATCTGCTTCATCAACGTGATGCGCCGCATGTCGGTGGACTGCGACTGCGCCGGCCTCGCCGCCGCGGAACCGACGATTCCGGACATCGGCATCGTCGCCTCGACCGACATCCTCGCCATTGACCAGGCTTCGGTCGACCTCGTCTATTCGCAGACGCACAACCACGACCTCGTCGAACGCATGGAATCGCGCCACGGCCTCCATCAGCTCACCTACATGCGCGAGCTCGGCATGGGCGCCGCGAACTACGAACTGATCGAAATCGACTGATTCGGATTTCTTGTCCCGCAGGGCCGCGACATGACGCGGCCCTATACGAAGAGGGCGGCCGCAAGGCCGCCCTTCGTCCTATCCGGCGTTCGTCAGCGTTTACGCTGCACCGCACGCGCCTCCTCTTCGGAGAGGGAGAGCGTGTCGAGCAGTTCCCGAACGACCCGCAGACGGTCTTCGGGGCGCTCCGCCGCCTGATCGACGCGAAGTCTCGTGGGACCGATCATGCGGGCGCCCTTTCGCGTCTGCAAAAGCGTGATGAGCGCCATCGGTTCGATCTTGGCCTTTTCGTCAAAGACGATGATCGTCGCCGTATCGGCGGCGTCGATCTTGCGAACCCCCAGGGCTTCGCAGCGAAGGCGAAGCTTGTGCACGTCCGCGAGACGCTTGGCGGCGTCGGGGAGCTTCCCATAGCGGTCGGCCAAGGCTTCCGTCGTCTTTTCGATGTCGTAGACCTCGGCGGCGCTTGCCAATTCCTTGTAGAACCCGAGGCGCGAGGAGACGTCGGGGACGTAGTCGGAGGGCAACAGGGCCGGCGCGTGGAGATTGATGTCGGTCGTGCTCGCCAGGGGCGACTCGAAGTCCGGCATCTCACCGCGCTTCAGGGCCTTCACGGCTTTCTGGAGCATGCGGTTGTAAAGGTCAAAGCCCACTTCCGCGATTTCGCCCGACTGATGTTCGCCGAGCACTTCGCCCGCGCCTCGGATTTCCAAGTCGTGCATCGCGAGGTGGAAGCCGCTTCCGAGGTCTTCCAAGGCCTGAATCGCTTCGAGACGCTTGGCGGCCTGCTTCGTGATCTCGCCCGACGGAGGCGTCAGGAGATAGGCGTAGGCCTGGTGATAGCTTCGACCGACGCGGCCGCGCAGCTGATGGAGCTGCGCAAGGCCGAACTTGTCGGCGCGCTCGATCAGAATCGTGTTGGCGCTCGGAACGTCGATCCCCGTCTCGATGATGGTGGAGCAGAGAAGGACGTTGTAGCGCTGCTGATAGAACTCGCGCATGATGCGCTCGAGCTCGCGTTCGTTGAGCTGTCCGTGGGCGACCGCGATGCGGGCTTCGGGGATGAGCTTTGCGAGGTGTTCGCGGCGGTTTTCAATCGTCTCCACTTCGTTGTGAAGGAAGTACACCTGACCGCCGCGCTTCAATTCACGGATCACGGCTTCGCGGATGAGTCCGTCCTCTTCGGGCTGCACAAAGGTCTTCACCGACAAACGGCGCTCGGGCGCCGTCGCGATGACGGAGAGGTCCCGAATCCCTTCGAGGCTCATCGAGAGCGTGCGCGGAATCGGGGTGGCCGTGAGCGTCAGGATGTCGACCTCAGCACGGAGTTTTTTCAACTGCTCCTTCTGCCGCACGCCGAAACGGTGCTCTTCGTCGATCACGACGAGGCCGAGGCGCGCAAAGGACACCTTGTCGCCCAGCAGTTTGTGGGTTCCGATCACGATGTCGACCGTACCTTCGGCAATCCCTTCGAGCGTGCGGGTGGTTTCCTTCCCCGTGCGGAAGCGAGAAAGTTCCGCGACGCGGACGGGCCAGGGCGCAAAGCGGTCCTTGAAGGTCTGGGCGTGCTGTTCGGCAAGAAGCGTCGTGGGGCAGAGCACCGCCACCTGCTTTCCGCCCATCACGGCCATGAAGGCCGCGCGAAGGGCCACTTCGGTCTTTCCGAAGCCCACGTCGCCGCAGACGAGGCGGTCCATGGGACGACCCGAGGTCATGTCTTCGAGGACGGCCTTGATCGCCGAGGCCTGGTCGGGTGTCTCGTCAAAGGCGAAGCCTTCGGCAAAGGCTTCGTAGTCGGCGGCCGAGACCTTGAAGGCAAAGCCCGGGCGGCTCTGGCGAAGCGCGTAGAGGTGAAGGAGTTCCGCCGCCGTGTCGCGAACCTGTTCCGCGGCCTTTTTCTTCGCTTTTTCCCAGTCTCCCCGCCCGAGGGTGTGCAAGGGCGCGTGCTCCGGATCGGCCCCGCCGTAGCGCGAGATCAGGTGCAGGTTCGCAATCGGAACGAAGAGCTTCGCGTCGTTCTTGTATTCCAGACGAAGGAATTCAGCCTCGCCCTCGTCGGTGGTCATCTTCTCGAGACCGAGATAGCGCCCGATCCCGTGCTCGAGGTGCACGACCGGGTCGCCCACCTTGAGTTCGGTGATGTCGCGAACGAGCATCTCGACGTTCGTCGACTGTGCGCGGCGGCGAAGCCGCGTGCGGCGGGGACTCGCCGCATAGAGTTCCGTTTCGGTGAGAAGCGCGATTTTCGGGTGCTCGACGCGCGTGCCCTGATAGAGCGGCCCCGTCGCGAGCCCCACGGGTGCGTCGGACGCGAGAAAGTCGTCGAAAGACTCGAATTCGGAGAAGTTGAGTCCGGACGCACGGAAGAGGTCCGACATCGTCCCCTGACGGCCGATGGAGGAGGCGAGAAGCAGCACTCGTTCGCCGCGCACGCGGCTCGTGTCCGTGAAGTCGAGAAGGGCTTTCACGGGGTTTTGGCTCTTGCGGTCGATCGCGACGCATTGGAGATCCTTGGCCGAACCCTGTTCGATGCGGCGGATCGTAAAGCGCGCGAAGGGCGCGAGCGACGTGAAGAAGTCTTCGGGCGTGAGCCAGAGCTCCTTCGGTTCAAGTGCGGGACGCAGGGGATCGGACGCAAGAATGCGGGCGCGCTGCGTCGTTTCGCGAAGGAAGCCTTCCAACGCCTTCTGAATGTCCCCCACGAAGACGACGCGCGTTTCGGGCGTGAGGTAGTCGGCAAAGGTCGCCGTTTCGTCAAAGAAAAGCGGCTGGTAGTATTCGATCCCCGGGGAGAGAATGCCGTTTCCCGCGTCCTTGTAAGGAAGGAACTTGCTCGGATCTCCGGGGAAGCGCACGCGCCAGCGCTGACGGAAGGCCGTGAGGGCTTCTTCGTTCACCGGGAATTCGTGACCGGGCAGAAGACGGATTTCGTCCACCTTTTCCATCGAGCGCTGCGTCTCGACGTCGAACCAGCGGATCGATTCGATTTCGTCGTCAAAGAAGTCGAGTCGGAAGGGACGGTCCGTTCCCATGGGAAAGACGTCGACGATCTCGCCGCGCACGGCGAATTCCCCGGCCGCGAGAACTTCCTTCACGTTGGCGTAGCCCGCCTTGACGAGGTTCGACTTCAGGGACGTGAGGCTCACCGTGTCGCCCGTGCGGAAAAAGAACGTGTTCCCGCCCACGAACGACACCGGCGCGAAGCGCTGCGACGCGGTGACGGCGGAGACAAGCACGACGTCTCCTTCGGAGCGTTCGGTCGAAAGGCGATAGAGGGTGGCGAGGCGTTCGGAAACAAGGTCTTCCTGCGGACTCAGGACGTCGTAGGGCAACGTTTCCCAGTCGGGAAGGCTCGAGACGGAGAGGTTCGGCGCGAACCAACGGATTTCCTGCGAGAGACGATAGACGTCCGCCGCGTCCGCGCAGATCACGACTAGGCGCTTTTTCTGTGCCTTGGCTTCGTGCCCCGTCTGGGCGAGCGCCAGGGCGTCGCTTGCGAGTGTGGGCAGAGAGAGCGCGTAGCGGTCGCCCGGTTGAAAGGCAAAGGGACTTTTGGAGAAAAGCGGCGAAATCGAATCGAGAGCCATGGCGTCCGTCAAAGGCAAGTCGAAGAGAAAAACCTAAGAAGGATGACTATAGCGCAAAGGGAAAGGAGAAAAAGAAAAGGACCCGTGCCGAAACACGAGTCCTTTCGAGGTCAGATCGTTCGAATCAAAGGATTAGAACTTGTAGACCATCTGAGCGCCGAGGAGGTAGGCGTCCAACTTGCGGAAGCGGCCTTCCTTACCGTTTTCGCCATAAATATTGCGTTCATGCACGCCGTGGAGGTGGGCAAACGAGATGTCCGTCTGGAAGTTGTCGCTCCACTTGAAGGAAGAGCCGATGGCGAACCACCAACGGTCGGCGTCCGGAATGATGGCCGTACGGTACTTCGGATTGGCGATCGGCGAGGATTCATAGGCGATACCGCCGCGCAACGTCCACCAGTCGGTGAGGCGGAGGTCCATGCCGAGCGAACCCAGGTAGGTGTCACGCCACTTGTTCTTGATGTTGCCTCCGACACCGGGGACATTCGTGGTGATGTCCAGTTCGTCAAACGAAGACCAGTCCGTCCAACGGAAGGTACCGTAGAGGCTCACGAGGTCGTTGACGTCCCAAGCAACCGAAGCCATGGCCCAGGCTGGAGCCGTGACGGTGGCATAACCATCGAAAGACTGAGTGTTCAGAACATACTGGGCAGTGGGGTCAGTAATGCTACTGATGGGAATATCGTTTCCAGCAATTTGAGGACGATCCAACGTGAAATCGCCCTCAGCATCATGCTTGATCTTGGAGCGATAGGACACGCCAACACGGAAGTTTTCGGTGGGCGACCACATCATGCCCACATTCCAACCCCAAGCGATGCTGTCGGCATCAATTTCACTTTCAGCCGTCAAAGGCGCACCTTCCTTCAAGGCTTTGCGAATCTTGAGGTCAGCCTGCGCGTATTGAATCGAAGCACCGAAGCCCACGCTGAACTTTTCGCTGAGCTTGAAAGCAAAGTTCGGGTTCAGGTCGAAAGTGAGGATCGTGGCGGAAATGCCGTGATCGTTGCCGGCCCAGTCGTCATCGTATTCGGTGCCCATACCGAACGGAACCGTCATGCCAAGACCGAACCAGACCTTGTCATTGATCTGATGGACAAAGTAGCCGTGCGGGATGGCCTGCGACTTGTTGCGGCCGTTGGCGGTCACTTCCTGACCGTTTTCTTCACCGACGTAGTCGAGGTTCAGACCGATACCGACGAAGCCCATCTGCATGGCCGTGCCCTTGTGCAGGACCATCGTGGCCGGGTTGTAGTAGACGCCCGAGAGGTCGGTACCGTCGACGCCGGCGCCGGCATAGGCGCGGCCGAGGGAACCGGCGGACTGTTCGGTAAGCATGAAGCCCGCGGCATGAGCCGTCGAGGCGAAAGCGGCAGCTACGGCAATTGCGGAGAGCGCGACTTTGAAAGCAGCACGTTGCACGGAAGTACTCCTTGGATTTCGTGTCGATTGAATTTTGAGGGAGGAGCGCAAAGGGACGCTCCGCGAGAAAAGCTTTGCGAATTTTGCCTATGTGGAGAGACAAGAAAACATACGAAATTTAAGTGTAAACCCTAATAGTAAAGCGAGGCTAAACCTTTGGATTACCCATCGGTACGTTTCCCGTCGACAACTCGAAACGCCTGCGGCTCCGCCACAAAATCCGGTTGATCCGCACCACTGTTTTTCGAACATCCCGAATGAGTTACTTACTGGAAACTCGGAATTTCCATTCAGGAGAAGTACGACCTTGCTTCGCCGAAAAGTCGAGGCTAATCTCAGCTTGAACGGTCTCGGATTCAAGGAATTCGAGCCTTTCGCGCGGGGCCTTTAAAGGCACAAATCTGATGCCGAACGACCCCTAAGCGGACATTCAAACTGCAAGGAGACCCAGTATGAGTTTGAAGCGCAGAGACTTTTTGAAGACGGGTTTCGCGGCGGGCGCCGCGCTGGCCGCCGCGGTCGGTACGGTGGAAGCCAAACCCAAGAAACCGGACCCGAAGAAAAAGGATGAGGTGTACGACGTTGTCGTGGTGGGCGCGGGCTTTGCCGGCATGTGCGCGGCGCTTGAAGCCGCGGAACAGGGCGCGAAGACCGTCCTTCTCGAAAAGATGGGCCGTCCAGACGGCACGACCGTCTATTCCTCGGGTTGGATCGCCGCTGTGGGAAGCCGCTTCCAGAAGAACCATCCGGAAGACAACGAAGAAGCCTTCTTCCAGGACATGATGAAGCTCTCGGGCTATCGCTCCGACCCCGAACTCGTTCGCGTCTACGCGAAGGAAGCCGGGAAGTGCATCGACTGGCTCGCCGACCACGGCACGCCCTTCTTCCTTTGGGAAAACCTCCCCGCGCCGGAACTCTCGCGCTGCGTCATCAGCCCGGGTGAAGGCATCACGGGCGGCTCGATGCTGCTTCGTTGCCTCATGGCCGCGTTGAAGAAGAAGGGCGTTCCCATTCACTACAACACCAAGGCCGTGAAGCTCCTCGCGAACGACGTGATGGAAGTCGAAGGCGTCGCCTGCATTACGCCCGAAGGGCGCAAGCACTACCGCGCCAAGGGCGGCGTGATTCTCACGACGGGCGGCTTCGGCGCGAACGAAGCCATGGTTTGCCAGTACATCGGTCCGTGGGCCTCCCGTCTCATCGTGCGCGGCTCTCCCTGGATCACGGGCGAAAACATCCTGATGACCCAGGAAGTGCATGCGAAGCTCGTCAACATGGACCAGTTTTATGCGGGCCCGATCACCCCGACCGGCCACGCCAATCCGTCGCCCTTGATGCACGCGGGCTACGGCATTCAGGTGGGCACGAACGGCAAGCGCTTCGTTCCGGAAACCTGGCTCCAGGTCCCGAAGGCGAAGGCTATCGCCCAGCGCACGCCCGACAACCGCAGCTTCATGCTGATCGGTCAGGACGCGGACGCGAACGACAACATCCTCTCGAGCACGATCAAGCGCTTCTCGCGTCTCGGCTATGAAGTCTTCAAGGGCGAGACGATCGAAGAGGTCGCCAAGGCCGCAGGCGTTCCGCCCGAAGCCCTGGTCGAAACGGTGAAGACCTTCAACGAAGCCGTGAAGGCCGGAAAGGCCAAGGAACTCGATCCTCCTTACGAATATGAAACGCCGCATGCGCTCGAGACGGGCCCCTACTACATGATCCCGGCCGCTGGCGGCATGGCGAGCACCATGGGCGGTCCGAAGATCAATCCGGACGCGCAGGTGATTAACTTCGAAAACCGTCCGATTCCCGGTCTTTATGCCGCGGGCGCCGCGGCGGGCGGCCTCTGGTATCAGGACGACATCGGCGGCAACCAGTTGGGCGGCGGCATGGTCTTCGGCCGCGTGGCGGCCCGTCATGCGGCGGCCCGCGCCAAGGCCGCTCCGGTCAAGAAGGCTCCGGCGAAGAAGTAAGGAGTACGGATTATGAGAAAAAACGTTTTGATGGGTTTGCTGCTTGCCGCCGGTCTCGTCATGTCGGCGCAGGCTTCGGACTTCTTGGCTGACCGTCACGCCACGCGCGGCGTCGCGTGCGCCGCCTGCCATGACGGCAAGACGACGCCCGCTCCGGGCGCGACCGTGAAGAGCGAAACGTGCCTCAGCTGCCACGGTCCGGCCGATAAGCTCGCCGAACGCACGAAGAAGGTGGACCCGAATCCGCATTACAACCACCTGATCGACGTCGGGTGCCTGGAATGCCACCGGGGCCACAAGCAGAGCGTCAACATGTGCTCGTCGTGCCACAACATTCACTACAAGGTGCCGTAATCTTCGGCCAATCCTGAGTGAATGAACATCGGCGGGGCGCTTTCTCCCAAAGAAGGCGCCCCGACTTTTGTCGCCTCCCCTAGAATGTCTTCGTCGCAACCTTCTGAGAAACAGGTTATGGAACCCAAAATTGCCGCGCTCGTCTGTGCGGCGGGGGTCGGAAGCCGCATGCGCGCCGATCGCCCAAAGCAGTACCTCCCGATTGCGGGACGTCCCATGCTGACGTCGACCGTTCTGGCGCTTGCCTCCGTGGAACGGATCGACGAAATCGTCGTGGTGGTGAGTCCCGAAGATCCCTACATCGACGAAGTGAAGAAGGACTTTCCGCCGCACGTTCGCGTTCTGCGGGCAGGCGGCGCCGAACGGGCCGAGTCCGTTCGAAACGGGCTCGTGGCGTCGGGTTGGCACGACGACGTCTGGGTCCTCGTCCATGACGCGGCGCGTCCCTGCGTGCGTCCGGGCGAGGTGGGGGCGCTCCTTGACAAGGTGCTCTCCGACGAGACGCTTGACGGCGGCATTCTCGCGCAGCCCTCGGCCGACACGATGAAGCGCGCCGACGAAGAGGGCTGCATTCTCGAAACGGTCCCGCGCACGGGTCTCTGGCGCGCGGCGACGCCGCAGCTCTTTCGTCTGCGGCCGCTTCGCGAAGCCCTCTCGGGGGATCTGACGGGCATCACCGACGAAGCGAGCGCCATGGAGCGCCGGGGAGCAAAGATCGCGCTCGTTCCTTCGCGCGCCACGAACTTCAAAGTCACCGAACCCGCCGACCGCGCCTTGGCGGGCCTCATTCTGGGAGAAAAAAACATGCTGCCGATCCGCGTGGGACAGGGCTACGACTCGCATCGTCTGGTGGAGGGGCGCCCCCTCATTCTGGGCAGCGTGCACATCCCCTTTGAAAAGGGGCTCGACGGCCACAGCGATGCGGACGTGCTGTTGCACGCGGTGACGGACGCCCTTTTGGGCGCCGCGTCCTTGGGTGACATCGGCACGCATTTCCCGCCGAGCGACCCGAAGTGGAAGGGCGCGGACTCCGGAAAACTTCTCTCTGCCGTTTTGGGACTCGCCAAGGAAAAGGGCTGGCGCGTCGTGAACCTCGACGCGACGGTCGTGTGCGAGCGCCCGAAGCTCGGCGCCTACAAGGCGACGATCCGGGAAAACGTCGCGAAGCTTTTGGAAGTCTCCGTCGACGCCGTGAGCATCAAGGCGAAGACGAACGAAAAGATGGACGCCGTCGGGCGGGAAGAAGGGATGATCGCGCAGGCGGTCATTCTCCTCGCCCGGGACGACGGTTTCTGACGAACCCCTACAACGCAACGCCCTCGGTGAAAACCGAGGGCGTCTTACTCAGAACGATCGGGAAGAGGCCGTCAGGCCGACTTTTCGGCCTTTTCCGGCGCTTCCTTCTCTTTATCCTTCGCCTTCTTCTTTTTGGGCGTGACGGCGGGGAAAGTGATCCGCACGCGAAGACCGTGAGGTTCGGCCGACTCGAGCTTCACGCTTCCTCCCGAACGGCGGACGATGCGGTCGACGATGGCGAGCCCGAGGCCCGTCCCCGTGACGCCGCTTCGCGCACTTTCGCCGCGCTCGAAGGGCCGCATCACGCGTTCGCGCTGATCTTCGGGAAGGCCCTCCCCCTGATCCTCCACGACGAGTTCTGCGTTCTTCCCGACCTTGCGCACGAAGACCTTGAGGCGGAGATTCCCGTCTTCGCTTCGCCCGTAGCGCGAGGCGTTCGTAAAGAGATTCTGGATCGCGCGCGAGAGTTCGATCGGGTGCGCCATGACGAGGTGCCCGGTCTCCAACGACACTTCGGTTTCGATCCTCGAGTCGCTCTTGAGACGAGCGTTGTCCATCGCGGCCTTCACGGCTTCGCCGAGATCCACTTCGACCTGTTCGGATTTGTTGCGGCGCGCATAGGCGAGGAACTGCGTGACGATGTTTTCCATCTGCTCGAGGTCGCTCACCATGGCGTTGCGGGAGTCGTCCGAGAGGTTCGCGAGTTCCACCTCGAGGCGCAGACGTGTGATCGGCGTGCGAAGGTCATGCGAGACCCCCGCAAGGAGAAGCTCCCGGTCCGCGTCCATGCGGCGCAGATCCTGCACCATGCGGTTGAAGCTGATGTTGACCGCCTGGATTTCGGCCGTTCCGGAATTTTCGGGCAAGGGATCGGGGACCTGCCCCTGTCCGAGCTGTTTCGATGCGGCCGAAAGCGCTTCGAGCGGCTTGATGACGTGGCGCGCAAGGAGCGTGGCGCCGAAAAGCGATGCCAGGCACGCGGCCACCGCCCACCAGACCCAGCTCGTGCCGTAGGGCGGATCGAGAAGCTCGTCGGAGGTCTGCAGCCAATAGGCGTCGCCGTCGATGTCGACCGACACCCAGAGACCCTTGATGCCGTTCACTTCCGCCGCGAGGACGGTCGACTGGCCGAGGTTCGCCTTGACGAGCTGCTCGATGAGCGAGTTGAAGCCGTCGTTCGGAAGGGGCCGCACGCGGTCCGTATTTTCGCGCGGACTGATGAGGAGCTCTTCGCGGGCGGCGAGCACCGTGAGGAGATCCTTGCGGTAGAGCGGATCGGCCGTGACGAGGGCGTAGCGCGTCAGGTTCGCCGTCGAGACGATGTGTTGCGCCACCCCTTGGGAATAGGGGAGTTCGCTTAAGACGCGAAAGCTCTGCAGCCACCCCACCACGCTGAAGAAGATGAGGCTGCACAAAAGCAGAAAGGTGCGCCAGAAAAGACTCGGGCGGTGATTCGGAGGAATGGCAATCATCGGAAGAAAAGGGGCCCGCACGGACAGGCCCCGGAGAATCGTGTTTTTTCCATCCGATCGGGTGCCCGGCACCCGATCGAAATGCGGGGCGCGTTACTTCGCCGCGTCCTTCTTTTCGCCGTCTTCGGGCGCGGGATCGTCCGGAATGAAGACGTAGCCGAGACCCCAGACGGTCTGGAGGTAGCGCGGCTTCGAGGGATCGGGTTCGATCAGCTTGCGAAGGCGCGAGACCTGGACGTCGAGCGACCGGTCGAAGGCTTCGTATTCGCGGCCGCGGGCCATTTCCATGAGCTTGTCGCGAGAGAGCGGCGTGCGCGGGTGGCGGGCAAAGGCCTTGAGCACCGCGAATTCGCCCGTCGTCAGAGGCACGGGTTCGCCGTTCTTCTTGAGAACGCGGGTACCGAGGTCGAGCGTGAAGGCGCCGAAGGAGACGACTTCGTTTTCGCGCGAGGGAGCGCCCGGGGCGTCCGCGGCCGGACGGCGGCGAAGCACCGCATGAATGCGGGCGAGCAGTTCGCGCGGATTGAAGGGCTTGGCGATGTAGTCGTCGGCGCCGAGTTCGAGACCGACGATGCGGTCGACGTCTTCGCCGCGGGCCGTGAGCATGATGATCGGCGTCATGTCCTTGGCGGCGCGCAGACGGCGCAGGATCTGCAGACCGTCTTCACCGGGCATCATGAGGTCGAGAATCAGGGCGTCGAAATGTTCGCGCATCCAGATGCGGTTCATGGCGGCGCCGTTTTCGCTCACGAACACCTGAAAACCGTTTTCACCGAGATAGCGGCGCAGCAAATCGCGAAGTCTCGGATCGTCGTCCACGACGAGAATCTTGGGAGTGCGTTCCACGGAAGTTCTCCTTCGGTAGGGTGAATGGGCCGTTCTCAGAATACGGCCGCGTAATTTGTAACATTGTCGCCTTTTCGGGCGTTTTGTGTCGGAGGTCGTCAACACCGTGTTACAAACTTACGCCAAATTTGAAGATCTTTGGAAGTTCCTTACGCCTCGATTGGGAAATCCCCCGCTAATATCGCATCGTACCGTCGGGCGGCTTGTAGGCCGCCGTGACGAACGCGTGACCGCTTGTTACGGATTCGAACTTTTTGGTGCGCTTCGCACTGCTATAGTCAAAGTGTCCCCAAGGGAGGGGGCGCTGGGAAGTTTCAAGTTTGCCTATGCGAAAGAATGTATGTCTCGTCGTTTTGCTCTGCGGCTGCGGAGCCGTCTACGCCGCCTGGGAAGGCCCCGTGGCGGAAGGCGTGGAAGGCAGCCGCATGGCCGAGTGCGTGACCGAAAAGGTCCCCTGCGTTCGGCTGTGGGAGCAAATGAGCGCCGCGGAGCGTGCGCGCCTGTGGCCCTTCCTCGACGAAGTCGCCAAGACCTCTTATTGGCGGCAGATGTCGGGCGATGACCGGCGCGAGTTGCGCAAGCACCTCTCGAGCGCCGAGCGCGAGCAGTTGCGAAACCGCTACAGCGTGAAGCACGAAGGGGAGCGCCGCGCGGGCCGTCGCTTGGGCGGCATGTGCGACGAAAAGCGCTCGGAACTGCGCCGCCAGGTGATGGAAGTGCACATGCAGTTTCGCCGCTCCCATCGGGCGGACCGCCCCGCAGCGGAAGCGGTGGCGCCCTGACAATCGATTTTTCCTGAGAGGGGACGCTCGGCGTCCCTTTTCTTTTCCGGGGTCGAGAGCGCGGGACCGCTATAATGAAACGCTTCCCATCACAAAGATCCCGAAATGAACCGCAACGCACCCCTTTTGCTTGCTCTCGATACGGCGGGCGAACGCTCTTCCGCCGCGCTCCGTTTGCCCGACGGCCGCGTTTTTGAAACCGTCGAACGGGTCGGAAATCGTCATGCCGAGCGTCTGCTCGACCAGGTGGCGGCGCTTCTCCAGGAGGCCGGGTGTTCTCGCCGCGAAATCGGTCTCGTCGCCTTCGGGGCGGGTCCGGGGTCCTTCACGGGCCTTCGCGTCGCCTGCGGCACGGCCCAGGGTGTCGCCTGGGCGCTCCAGATCGACACGGTGCCGGTGAGCAACCTCGAAGCGCTCGCTTGCCGCGCGCAGAAGGCGCTGGCGCTTCCCAAGGGGACGCGCATCGCGGTTCTGAACGACGCGCGCATGAACGAATGCTATGCGGCGCTCTATGAAGCCGATCCCGAAGGACTCCCCGTGACGATCGAGGAAGCCAAACTCGTGAAGCCCGCCGACGCGCCCGACTGGGTGCGCGAAAACGGTGCGGCGGTCGTTGCCGGCAGCGCCGCGGCGGCCTATCCCGAAGAGCTGAAGCTTCCCGACGACGTGCGCCTCTATCCCGAGACGGCCGACGCGGTCGACATGCTCGAGATCGCCTTTGCCGCGTACCAAAACGGCAAGACCGTGCCGCCCGCCTTGGCGGCGCCCCTCTACGTGCGCGACCGTGTGGCGCTCACGTCTGAAGAACGCCGCCGCGGAGAGAAACTGTGACGACGATTCGCCCGATGACCCGGGAAGACGTGCCGCTCGTGGCGGCGCTCGAGGCCGAGGTTGAAGTGACGCCCTGGAGCGAGCGCGCGCTCGAAGACGCGCTCGGTCCCGACTACGTCGCCCGCGTGCTGACCGACGACGAGGGACAAGTCCTCTCGTGGATCGTCTGGCGCACGATTCTCGACGAATCCGAACTCCTTCTGATCGGCACGGCGAAAAACGCCCAGCGCAAGGGCTTCGCCCGGGCGCTCCTTAAGGATGCCCTGGCCGAGGCCGAAGGCCGCGGGATCGTCGCGATGCACTTGGAGGTGCGCGCCGGAAACGATCCGGCCGCGAAGCTCTACGAAACTTCGGGCTTTGCCATCGTGGGCCTGCGAAAAGGCTACTATTTCTACGACGGGCGCCGTGAGGACGCGCTCCTCATGACCAATCGCTGGAAGGAGGACTGATGCTCGACACCGCGCGAAGCCGGATTTGGGAGGCGATGCAGATCGGTCCGCAGTGGTTGCTGCGCGACACTGAAGATCCGCTTTTGGACGAGATGACGAAAAAGCGTCTCGCCCCCGCTCCCGTGGGCGAAACGCCCGCAGAGGCGCCCGCTTCCGTGCGGACCGCCGCGCCAGCGCTCGCTTCGCGCGTGGCTCCGTCCCGGGCTCCCGTCACGCACCACGCTCCTCGAGCAGGTGCCGCTACGCATCCGGTTGAGGGCACGAGCGCCCGCGCCGCGGACACCGTCATTTCCATCGTCACGATGCCCGAAGCCACGGCCGCGGCCGCCAAGACGGCCGACTGGGAGACGCTCCGAGGCCTCGCCGACGCCTGCCGCGCCTGTCCCATGGGGGCGACCCGGCAACACATGGTCTTTGCCGAAGAAGGGCGTGAAGCGCGCTTCGTGATCGTGGGCGAAGCCCCGGGCGGCGAAGAAGATTTTCAAGGGATTCCCTTCGTGGGGAAGAGCGGACAGCTCCTCACCGCGATGCTCAACGTCCTCGGGATCGAACGCCGCAAGGACGTGACGATTCTGAACGTTTTGAAGTGCCGTCCGCCCGGAAACCGCAATCCCAAGCCCGACGAAGTCGCGGCCTGTTCGGTGTTCCTGCGCCGTCAGCTCGAGATTCTGCAGCCCGACGTCCTCTTTCTCATGGGACGCTTCGCCGTGACGTCGTTGCTGAACCTGCCGCCCGAATCGAGCATCGGCCGCACGCGCGGAACGATCTACGAAGTGCGCGTGGGCGCGAAGATGGTGCCCGCCGTCACGACCTATCATCCCTCCTACCTCCTTCGCCGCCCCGAAGAAAAGGCGAAGGCCTGGGAGGATCTGGTGCTTCTCAAGCAGACCCTCGCCCGGGCGGGAATCGTCTTCGGCGGGAAGGAAGACTGAAGCGCTGTCGTCAAACGTGAGAAAGGCCGGATTTTTCCGGCCTTCCGCGTCTTCGTCAGCAGCCGAAGGCTTCGGTGCGGAAGTGCTCGTCGTCAATTCCGAGGGCTTGGCGCCAGGCGTCGAGGTGCTTCATGAATCCGGGAGAAGCACAGGCGTAAAGCCGCCGCTCGGCATAGTCGGGGACGAGTTCGGCAAGGCGCTCGGCCGTAAGACGTCCCGTGAGATAGGGGGGGCAGGCGTTTTCCTTCGTGAAGATGCGGGTCTTCAGTTCCGGGCGGCACTCCGTCATGACCCGCCACCAGTCCCGCTGAACGATGTGCGCGGGCGACTTCGTCGTGTAGACGACTTCGATGTCGACGCGGGGCTTGTGAACGAGCAGCCACCGCGTCATCGAGAGAATCGGCGTGATCCCGGAGCCGCTCGCCATGAGAAGGAATTTTTCCATCGGATCGTCGTCGCAAGTGAAGTCCCCCATGGGCTCGGCGAGATGCACCGTGCTTCCCACGGGAACCGTCGTGATCCAGTTCGAGGCGCAGCCGCCGGGCACGCGGCAGACGGTGGTCGTCACGAATTCGGAAATGCCGTGGGTGCTCGAGACCGTATAGGGGCGGCAGACGCCGGTCTCTCCCACCTTGACGACCGTGAACTGTCCGGGACGGTTTACGAAGGGTTTGCCGTCGAGCGGCACGAAATTCTGGGTGAAGGTGTCGGGCGTCTCCTGAATGCGCGAATGAAGGCGCATCGGACGAAAATGCAGATCCATGAGATTCTCCTTGCGTACGAGAGCAAAACGTCCCGGCGGGCGAAGCTCTGCCTTGTTCGAAGAAGTATAGGCGGCGGGAAGAGGGGAGGGAGGAAAATGCGGTGGCGGATACGAAAAAAGTTCCCGGCGGGAACTTTTCGAAAGATGGAGCGGGTGAAGGGAGTCGAACCCTCGTCTCTAGCTTGGAAGGCTAGGGTAATAGCCGTTATACGACACCCGCATCTGAGGAGTTAGAAATTTTACTGGAAAAGTCCGAAAAAAGCAAGGTGCTTGCGAAGAATGCTCTCCATGCCCGGTTTCTTCGGTTTCGACGAAGAGACGGGAGGGCGGTTTGCCCGCGGCAAACCGCCCTCGAGATCGCAGAAGCTTACGAGGCGACCATTCGGTCTGTCGTCGTTTTGTCGCGGATGCGGACAAGCGCGATGCGGTTTTTCTCAAGCTTGACGACTTCGAAGCTGCGGTTCTCGATTTCCACCGTCTCGCCTTCCTGCGGCAGGCGGCCGAAGCGCTGCAGCAGCAGGCCCGCCAAAGTCACGAAGTCGCTCGACTTCTCAAAGAGTCCGGGCGCGCCCAAGGCGTGACTCATCGACACGAGGTCGACGGAACCGTCCGCCAACCATGAGCCGTCGGCTTCGTCCTTTTGCAGAAGCGGCGTTTCTCCTTCGTCGGGGAACTCGCCGGCAATGGCTTCGAGAATGTCGTGCATCGTCACGAGGCCCTGCAGGACTCCGAATTCATCGGTAACGAGCACGAGCGTCGCACGGTTCTTGCGCAGATCCCGCACGAGGCGGATGAGGCTGATGGTTTCGGGCACGAGGAAGGGCCGACGTTTTAGCGCGAGCGCTCTGAGAGAAGGAGTGTCGCGGCAGTCGATCAAGTCTTTCGCCTTGACGAAGCCCACGAGATTGTCGAGTGATCCTTCCCCTACGGGAAAGAGGCTGTGGTGCAGGTCTTTGACGTCCGCGCAAAGCGTTTCGAAGTCTTTTTCCAAGTCGAGCCAGCCGATTTCGGCGCGCGGCGTCATAATCATGCGGACCGACCGGTCGGCCAGACTCAGCACGCCTTCCACCATCTCGCGTTCGTCCGCGGCAAAGGGCTTCGCGGTGGCGGGGAGCATGGCTTCGGTTTCGGTGACGGGCTCTTCGGTCTTCTTTTCCAAAAGCCGCAGGACGGCTCGGGTGGTCCGTTCTCGGAAGGGAAGGCGCAGCTCGTGTTTGACGCGGTTGCGCGTGGCGATCTGGTTAAAGGTTTCGATGAGGATCGAGAACGCGATCGCGGCATAGAGGTAGCCCTTCGGGATGTGAAAACCGAGGCCTTCGGCCAGGAGGGAGAGGCCGATCATCAGAAGGAAGGAGAGACACAGGACGACCACGGTCGGGTGATCGTTCACGAATGCCGTGAGGGGACGGCTCGCCGCCACCATGACGATCATCGCCACTACGACGGCCGTGCACATGATGCCGAGGTTGTCGACCATGCCCACCGCGGTGATGATCGAGTCGACGGAGAAGACGGCGTCCAGAAGGAGAATCTGCGCGATGACCGTCCAGAAGCCCGCCGTGCCCCGGTTCTTCGACTCGGTGTGGGGGAGCGCTTCGAGACGTTCGTGCAGCTCCGACGTCGCTTTGAAGAGAAGAAAGACGCCGCCGGCGAGCAAAATGAGGTCACGCCAGGAAAACGGATGTCCGAAGACCGTAAAGACCGGCGTCGTGAGCGACACGAGCCAGGACATGATGGAAAGGAGTCCGAGCCGCATCACGAGCGCGAGCCCGAGTCCGGTGTAGAGCGCACGGTCCTGTTGCGCGGCGGGGAGCTTTTTGGCAAGGATGGCGACGAATACGAGATTGTCGATGCCGAGGACGATCTCCAGAACGATGAGAGTGATCAGTCCCGCCCAGAGGGAGGGATCAAAAAGAAAATCCATGGGAGTCAAAGGAAAAAACATCCGACCGGGATGTGCGGCAGAAATGAAGGTAGCAAACTTTAGGTCCGCCGCAGGAAGGAAGCGCCTTCCTTTTTACTCGACTGCTCGCAAATACCGAGCCTCGGGCGCGTACGCCGGCCGTTCAGGGACGGTTCGGAGGCGAGACTGCCCGGGGCGCCGCAGGTCGGCAAAGGGACGCCGTCGCGGCCGATCCCTTTGCGCAGAACGCCAAGACGTCCACGTACGGGCGGTCAGCGGGCGACGGTTGCGACGAAGTCCTCCCGTTCGGCGTCCCACACGCAAAGATTTCCCGCCGCCATGTCGTAGTAGAGGGCGTGAAGAGAGAGCGACCCTTCGTCGACCCGAGCGCGGATCCAATCGTAGGAGAGAAGGTTTTCGATCGAAAGGAGCACGGCGCCTTCTTCGCAGCGGCGGCAGCGAAGCGCGAGGGGTTCGTAGGGATTTTCCGCTTCGAGCTCGTCGAGAACGGGCTGCGCAAGCGCCACCCAGCTCGTGGTGTGGCGCTCGTTTTCGATCTTTTCCTTGAAGAGCAGTCCCTGAATGCCCCCGCAGTTGGAGTGTCCCATGACGATGACGTGGTGAATGTCGAGGTGCTTGACGGCGTACTCCACGGCGGCGAGCACGGCGTCGGGGCTTCCCGCCTCTTCCTCGGAAGGGACGAGCGCGGCGACGTTTCGCACGACGAAGAGGTCGCCCGGCCTGCAGCCCATCAGGATCGCAGGATCGGCGCGCGAGTCGCAGCACGCGATGACGAGCGTCTTGGGATTCTGTCCGTGGGCGAGGCGATCGAAAAATTCGGCTTCCCGAAGCAGCGTGTTTTCCTTGAAGTTGTGAAAGCCCTGAATAAGGTCGTGAAAATTGGTCGACATGTCGTTTATTGGCTCCGTTGAACCGAAACGCTTGTGGTGAGGTTTGCGATTTTAGCCGCGAATCCGCTGTCGTGAAGCGTTACGGTAACGGCTTAAACCAAAGCGTTGATTTCGAGAGATTCGCCGTAGCGCCGCCTCCTCATTCCTCTCGTCCAAGAACGAAAACCTGACAAGCTCACCTTTTGCGAATGGTTGTTTTCGACGCGATCTTCCCGCAATCCGATAATTTTTCGGGCTTTTCGGTCGAACAGAGACCGTTTTGCGTCATCGACGCCCGATGCGCACGGCCGACAACGGAGCGGCAGTTTACCAACCTAAAGGCCGAGGAACGAGCACCCAATTCACCAAAACAGAGTGGTTACTCCGTCAAAAGCCCCGATAAATCGGGGCAAAATTTTACTCCTCAAATGAGTGTATATGTGTATAATTATATACACCCACTAGGAGATGCGAAAAATGGACCAGACGAAGGAGTGGCCGATCAAAATTCGCCGCGTCACAGTCACCGACAAGAAAACCGGAACCAAGTACATCGAAGAGCGGCAATATCAATACGACCCGATCAAGAAGTACAACCGCGTGATTTCGAGTCGGAGAGTCGGTGAGAAAATTCTGAAAGACTCTACCGAGGTGGTCCGCTGTCGTCCGAAAAAGAAATCGTTGTCCGCTTCGTCCGAGTTGGAGGCCGTACGGGTTCGCTCCGGCGCGACCGATTTGCTGTCCTACGTAGGAAAGATTTCAGGCATTGACGCTGCGGTGCGGGCCGCCTACCCCAACGGCGGCACCGGGGAGAAACTTCTTTCTGTAGCGCAGTACCTCGTTGCGTCGGGGGAGACGGTTCACAACATCGAAGCGTGGCAGTGCGAGCACGATCTTCCGTATGAGGAAGGGCTTTCCGAAGACGCCTGCTACAACTTCTTTGAGGAGCTCGGTCTGAACGAGTCAGGCTGCCAATCGCTCTTCAAGGAACTCGCTCCAGTCGGTTCCGCCGACAAGCGCGCCTCCATCGCTTTTGACACCACCTCGCACTCTGGCTATGCCGATGGCCTGAAACCCTTTGCGCGTCAAGGATTCAATAAGGACGGTGACGGACTGGACATCTACAAAATCGTCTCCTTCTTCTCCTTGGATTCCGGCCTGCCCGTTTCGTTTGAAATCCAACCCGGGAACATCTCCGACGTCAGCACCTTATTCAATGCTCTCACCCGAGCAAAATGCTACGGTCTCCAAAATCCCGAGTTCACGCTCGACAACGGTTTCTTCACCAAGACCAACGTCCTGCTGTTTCTTCGCTCGAACGTCAAGTTCACCATTCTGGCGACCCTTGGGGACTCGTGGATCTACAAGCACCTGAACGATCGGCAGGAAAAGGGCCCGGCCCTCCGAGAAGGTTTCTCCCGCTACTCCTCCCAATGCCCCTTTGATGCTCAAACCTGTGCGGTGAGCGTCATGAAGATGACGCCGTTCTCGTGGAGGCGCCGGCGAACGCGCGGCGGGATCGCCGCGGGCGACAGTGAAACGAAATCCTTTCGTCTTTACTATCATTACTACCTCAACCGAGGCAAGGCAACACTTGAAATTACCGCCTTCAATCAAAAGCTTCGGCGTTGCGAAGAGAACATCGTGTCCGGCGTGAAAATGAGCGAGAGCGAACTGAAATTCGCGGAGACGTATTTTTCCTGGAAGAAGGTCCGGGGAGGAAAGATCAAGGTCACTCCGAACGATGAGGCCATTGCCGAAACTCAGAAGGATTTTGGCGTCTTCGTCTTGGTCAGCAATGTTCACTCCGATCCTTGGGAGGCGCTGCAACGCTACCGCCGCCGCAACGAAATCGAACAGTCATACAGGACGGTGAAGACCGAGTTGGACGGCCGGAGGATTCGTGTCTGGACGATGAGGAAGGTTCGAGGAAAGGAATTGTGCCGACACGTGGCTCTCGGCTACCGCTTTGCCTTGCAGAAGCTCGTCGAGAAAGTGATTGACGAGGCCAAACGCCGTGCCGGAGAGCTCGAATGCAAGGCCGAGGAGAAGAAACTCTACGAACGTTTGGTGTCTTGGGCCGGGGAACTGACCGTCAAGCAGCTGTTGGATTGGTTTGATTGTGTCGAAAGAGTGAACGTCAGGAACCGACAGGCACAACATCGCTGGTCAACTGAAACCACCAAGCGCGATCGGGCCTTTCTCGACCTCTTCTTCGATCAGACCCTTTGAGTGTAGATTCCTCGGCTTTTAGGATCTGAAGGGATTGCGACAGGCGGTGGCCGAATTTGTTTCTAAGGAGGTTAAACCGCTGTTGAAGGTATAACAACCTGAGCCGGCCGCTCATGGTTCTATGGAACCGTGGGCGGCGGAGCCGAATCAGAGTACGGCATTTACGGAACGTGGGGTCGCGTGGGCTTCGTTGCGTTTGAAAAGAAACATCTCAAGGTGACTCTGGAAGTTTCGTATGCGTGTGCGGAGCCGAGCGTATTGTTTCGCACTGCTTTGGTTGTTGCTATAAGCCTCTGATAAAGAACGGTAAGGTCAATTGTTTTGATTATGTACCGAATAACCCTAGAAATGTGATATCTCCTTCTTGCGGAAGGCGTTTTTAGCATATAATTTTAATCATATACTTGAATTTTTATTTCTCTACGAGATTTACCATTAACGTTTAGGCGGAAATGACATGGACATCAAAATTATAAATGCGTTCACGAAGTACACCCCTGGCGCTATCAATCTGACAATCAAAGATCTTAAAGAACTAAAATTAATTATCCCTGATATTCGGAGAATTGTTTTCAGAAATTCAATAAAACATATTTACGGAGAGGAAAGTTTTATTTTTGAATATAGAAGCATGCCAGTCCTAAGAATTGTCGGAGATCGGAAGAGTGGTTTTCGGATCGTGACACCTACCACGTCGGAATCCGGAATGTTGCCTGGTACTACGATACAAAGATTGCTTCAGGTGTCGAGCCTTTTTTGTAACATCTTTGGACTGACGGTCTTAGAACTTGAAGACAGAATGGGTCGTCCTTTTAATGTATTGGGTGAATTCATACGACATCCACGAGATATTGCTAGCGAATTAAACGAATTTGTCTGGATATTTCTCTTAATATTTTCTAATGAAAATTTCTTCGAAGATACTCTTATTAGCAATAACGTTTTCAAGAATCTAGGAATCATGCCTTCGACCAAACTGAGAAAAAATGAGTTCAGAAGAGGTTCCTCGTCCTCAGATTTTTGGAGTGATCTTTACAAAGAAATTTGTGAAAATGATCCTAACATTGAAGGCGGAGCAAACTATAAACGAGACGTATACCTTGGTAATGGTGACTGGCTTACTCACGAAGGGAGGATACTCGAGAAGAAAAAAGTGGAAAAATAAAATTGGTTTCAATTAGATGTTCATAGAGTAGATTTTAGGAAGTGCAGCTATGAAGATTGACTTTATCAAGAGATCTGTTCGAGAAGATGTGTCTGCTATTGAACGACTTCCACGCCGTCTAAGTGAAATCAATGAATTCTATTCGTTTGATTTTATCAAGAAATCTAACTATATCTTGTATATGCAAGATCGAGCCGACTGGCAGAAAAATTGTCTGATCCCATGGGCTGCATTCAAAGAATTGGCAGCTAAATTTTCGAGGGTATGCTTTTTTCCGTCTACGATGCTCGATGGCTTTTCTAGTCTTTATTATTTAAATTTATGGGGTCTTTCAAAGGGAGTGTATCACTTTACTGATGATCTAATAAAAATTCTTCCTGAGTTAGACCTTCAGTCCAAAATCCCCGGTGAGGCTCTTCTTAACCTTCCTGAATGGTGTGTTTATATCGAAACAAATGACCTTGATATTCAAGGTTTCAAACCATATGGCATCTTTGTTTCGCTAAACCACTATTCGCAAGAAGGTTTTTTCTACAAGATAGGTGTCGATCTTCAGCATCAAATTCTGAATTTTGATTTGCCATTAAATTCAGATATGACATATCGAGCAGCTCTGGAGGACGAGATGTCTGTTCGAGTAACTAGGGAGCAATTTGGCCTGAAAACCGAGGATTATCAAGAGGTAGACTTGGAAGCTTTCTTTGGTGACTTGTTGAGATACGTAATTCCAAAGGTTCAATACCTGTGTTCGAGAAACCGCGATTTGAGAAATATTACTCGTCCTCAACAGCCTATAAGACGCACGACATTCGCTTACAAAGGTAAAAAACTTTTATTGGAGCCGAATCGTTATTGTTCAGTTATTCTTGTCGGTGGAAATCTGCAAGGAACAATCGAGGATCATGAGGATGTACGTATATTATTTGATCAAACAATGGAGGGTGGTTTTGAAGCAGTACATTCTCGCCTAAAATCTTCTGTTGACAAACTTCATGAGCAGTTCAACTCAATTGACCTGCTTAAACAAATTAGACGATCGATATCGGCGCTCCAGTCCCAAGTTGAATCCCTTAAAACCTCAATTGTAAAATTAGAGCGAGATAATACTCAGTTGCTGGAGGAAGGAATTAAATATCATGACAAACTGGTTGAGGCAAATTCAAAATCTAATGAAGATGCAAAAAATCTTCAGGCTCTCGAGTCGGAATATTGGGAAGCTTTATCTCAAATAGATGCGCTTAAATCTTCTCTGAAAGCGCAATCAAAGAGTTTCTCAAAAAATACGATAACAGGCAACAATTTTAAAGACACAACAATTATCGAAATTGTATCTAAGTTGGTCTGCGAAGGGCAAGATTTGTCGCCAATTGAATCCCTGCAGTTGGTTAAGGAACTATGCCCTGAAAGAGTTGTGATCTTAGAAGAGGCATGGAATTCGGCAAAGGAAATTGAAAGTACATTTAAGAGTAGGAGTAAGTTGACTCGAGATCTCGTGCTTTTGATAACAGATTTCTTTGATAGTTATATTCAGGGAGGTGACAATTTAGCAAGGAAAGTCTTTGGAAACCGTTACTCAGCTCAAGAATCTGATAGTGTTATGAATTCCAAGCTTAGAAAATATAGAAATTTCTCTGGGTATGAAATGACATCTCATCTAAGTATCGGATATTCTGAAAGACTTTATTTTATGATCGATAATAAATTAAGAAAAGTAATCATCGGCTATTGTGGAAAACACCTTCCAATTTCCTCAAGATAAGTTCTAAACAACGAGTCGGTCGGTGGCTACTAACCCCGACCGGCACCCAAGGTTTAAGGATGGAACCGTTCTCCTCCCGACACGGAGTTCGAAAAATAGCACAAATCCCTTGTAACACTGCGGGAATAGAGAAGTTGTGTGCCTGGAGTCGCGCATTTAAACCTCGTTTCACATTCTGAGGCGATGCCGAGGACATCCAAACCAAATGCGAAACCATGATCGCGGTTCTTTGTGGCGTTCGTTTACCTGTGAGGAGACAAGTTCTTTTCTAAATACTGCGTATAATATCGATTATCCGCGCTATTTATCCCAAGAGACTGCCGGAACATGCCTCGTGACCTTCTCCCCACCGTGCTCGATTCGATCGACGGCGCGACCGGCGAAATCGTCGCTTCGGATCCGCAGCTCAACCCGGCGATGCTCTATCTTGCCGAACTCGGCGCGTCGAACAGTCGTCGATGTATGAAGTCGAAACTCGATCGATGCGCCCGCATTGTAGGTTCGCAATCCATGACCGATTGTGCTTGGGGACGGATGCGTTATACCGACGTGCTCGGTATTCTCCTCAAGCTCGAAGAGGACGGCGCATCGGCCGCGACGATCAACTGTTACCTTTCCGCGTTGAAAGGGGTGGCCCTTCACGCCTGGAAAATTCGTCAGCTCGACCAGGAAGAATATCTGCGCATCAAAACGATACGATCCCGCCGCACGTCGCGACTTCCTACCGGACGGGCACTTTCCATGGGCGAGTCACATCGTCTCTTGACCGCGAGCCATCGCGGCGTTTCGGAAATTGTCGACGTTCGAGATCGAGCTATTCTTTCCATCATGATTGGGTGCGGCCTTCGCCGTGCCGAGGTCACCGGCCTGACGATGGACAGTTACGATGCGCAGGAAATGAGTCTGCGACTTATCGGCAAAGGTAATAAAGAGAGAGTGGTGTACCTGCCGCCGGTAGCGGATGCAGCCCTCCACGAATGGATTCGTTCTTACCGAGGTTGGGAGGAGGGATGGCTCTTCTCCCGAATCTATCGTGGCGGAAAGCTGGAGAGAAATCGCCCGTTGAGTGAGAGCGCCATCGCTTTGATTTTGCGTGAGCGATTGGCTTCGACCGGCGACAAAGTGGCTACGCCGCACGACTTGCGACGCACTTTTGCGACACGACTTATCGAAGACGGCAATGACCTGGTGAAGGTGCAGCGCGCCATGGGGCACGCGAACGTTCAGACGACGGCGCACTACGATCGTCGCTCTGAAAAAGACCAGGCAGCGATGGCCAAGGGGGTTAGGCTTTGAGAATTCTTTTGCGGCCGGCAGACAGACAAAAACACCAAGAATAAGCCCCGTAAGGCTGATACGACAAAGTCCACCGCTACCAACGATGGGCATGTCAATTCGCAAGGAGATAATGCGTTATAGCCTTCGCTCAAGGTATGCGGTCAACCTCTGAAGAGGGAAGACTGTTCGGTGCAATGGAAGAAAGGTTTTCGCAAACGACACGGCGCGACGGGGAAAATCGCTTTTGAAGAAGCCGTCAAGGCCGCGGGTCTGCCGCTCGAAGCCGTCATGCAGACCGTGAAGGAATTCAACGAAGCCGTGAAGGCCGGCAAGGCCGCGCAGCTCAACCTGCCGTATCTTTTCGAACATCCGCACGAACTCAAGAAGGGTCCCTTCTACCTGATCCCGGCCGTGGGCGGCATCGCCAATACCTTCGGCGGTCCGAAGATCGACAAGTACGCCCGCGTCATCAACACCGAAGATCGTCCGATTCCGGGTCTCTACGCCGCGGGTGCCGCTGCGGGCGGCATCTGGTATCAGGCCGACATTTCAGGCAGCCAGCTCGGCGGTTGCCTGGTCTTCGGCCGACTCGCCGCGCGTCACGCCGCGGCCCGCGCCAAGAAAACCAAAGCTTGATCGGGGAGGAATGCAAAATGTTTGAACTGAAGAAACTGTTTTTCGTGGGTCTCTGCACGGCGCTCGGTGCCGTTACCGTCGGCGCGCAGGCCGCGAACCTCGCCGACCGCCATGCTTCGAAGTCGGTCGACTGCGTTTCCTGCCACGACACGAAGACGCCTGCTGAAGGCGCGACCGTCTCCACGCAGAAGTGCAGCGGCTGCCACGGGTCGTTGCAGGACATCTCCGCGCAGATCCAAAAGCGCGGTAACGCCCAGAGCCCCGACCCGCACGTCAACCACAGTCTGGGCCTCAACTGCAACGAATGCCATCGCGGTCATCAGCCGTCGGTCAACATGTGCAATCGTTGTCACGTGTTCCAGTACAACGTGCCTTAATACAATGGTGTGAGGCCGATCGCCGGATCCCGTTCAGATCCGGCCTTTCCCAAAGTGCTGCCGGGAAGGCCCTGATGCCTCGCCCGGCAGTTTCCCTTTGGGGGCCGCTCACTTTTTCCGACCGTACGACGCAACCATCGCAGGCCCGACAAAGCGAGAACCATCATGCATCTGACGCCCTACATCACGAAGTGGCCGACCAACTTCGAGCCCGACGACCCCGACCTCTGCACGCTCGCGGCGATCATCGACGAAGGTCTCGAAGTGGACGCCGAAAAGCAGACGCCACTGCACACGCATCCGAGCGGCCAGCTTCTTCTCGCCACCGAGGGGCTCGTCGGCCTGGAGCTGGAGAACGACTACTGGTCCGTGCCGGCGCACTGTGCGATTTGGGTGCCGCCCGGGGTGCTCCATACCTGCGTGCTCGGGCTTTCGGGAAAGACCGTATTCTTCCACGTGGGTCCGAAGTACCTGGAGGGCTTCCCGAACGAAGTCATCCGGCTCATGCTCAATTCCATGACCGTCGAACTGATTCTCTTTGCCGCGCGGGGACTCGACAAGAAACGATCGGACGCCGCTCGCTTTCACCTGGCGATGCTCACGATCGAAGAGCTCAAGGCGGCTCGTCGAATGCCGCCGCAGTTTGCACCGCTCACGAACTCGCCGGCGCTTCGCCGCATCGCCGTGGAATTCAACAATCCAAACTGCATCGAATGGTCGATGAGCGACTGGGCGAAGTTTGTCGGCATGAGCGAGAGAACGCTCAACCGCCAGGTGCAGCGCCATGCCGGGCTCACCTTTCGCGAGTGGCGTCTGCAGCACCTCTTCCTGGTGTCGATCGTTCAGCTCTCACAGGGACAAAGCGTCAAAGAAACGGCCTACGCGGCCGGTTACTGCAGTCCGTCCGCCTTCATCGCGGCCTTCAAGAATATTTTCGGCCTGACGCCCGCCGAATATCGAAGGGAACTTCTGAACGACGCGCAGCTCTCGTCTACAAAAGCACAGTGACGCAGTGAAGACGGGCCACTCTCACTTTCTCGCATGAAATGGTTTCCGCCGCTTTCAATTCTCATGCTCTTGCCGTGGAAAAACTCCGAGAAAGCTGAGAAAGGATTCTTTTCGGTGGCGATGATGACTTTTCGTACTTTCTTTCCCTGCACTTCCTAGTCCGCGCTCACGACCGATCGGTGGACGAAGGAGGACGATTGCTTGATCCTGGAAGGAAAAAGCATCGGCAACGGTCGGGCGATCGACTATCGGGACGAATGGAAGATTCTCGAAGTGGGCGTTACGCTGCGGTTTCGCAGTACAAACGGCACCGTGGAGAGTGTCCTAATTTCTGTGGGCGGCTCTGTATGATTCCCGTACAAGGAAGCCCCCATGAAGAACCGGAAACAAGAATTTGCTGAACTCGATCGCGCCATCGATGAATTCCTCGAAAAGAGGAAAGCGGCCGGCCAGGAAATCAAGACCATAGTCTTGATTTAATTAAGACCGTACTCTTGATTTGATATCTTCGAAACCGACGATCTTTCGTCTCATCCGTTCGAATCTTCGGCATTCGACTACGACGCCTTCTCCCCGACTTCACTCGCCGGGGAAGAAGTTTTTCCGTGTGCGGATTTTTCCTGAAAGAAGTTGACTTCCGTCATGCAGGGGGAAGGCGGCGACTTTATGGCGATTTCTGAAAGATTGCGGGGTGCCGGGGGTGTGAGCTATACGGCCTTCATCGTGCCGGGCCTCATCATGATGTCGGTCCTGCAGAATGCCTTTGCGAACACGGCGTCGTCCCTCATTCAGGCGAAGATCGCGGGACACCCGGTGTTCGTTCTGATGCCCGCGATACCGGGGCCGCAGATGGCGTCCGCCTACATCGGGGCGAAGTTCGAGAGAAGTTTCCTCGTCGGGGCGGAACTCTACGCCGCCTGTGCCTGGCGGGCGATGCCGTCCGTGCGCAAGCCCTTCCTTCTGATCGCCTTCGCCTTCTTCGGCGCGGCGAAACGGATCCGTGGGCGAGCCTTGCCGTGACGGAGTTGACGGCGCTCGCCGTTACGGCGGCGGCAACGGGGACGCTTCTTCCCCGCGGGTGAAAGATCTAGAACGAGACGGGAAATCAGCGAAAAAAGAGTGAAGGGCCTCTTCGGAAAAAGAAGAAGCGGCCCTTCTTTTCTTTACCAGCCGCGAACGTGCGGAAGTTCTTCGACCACTTTTCCGTCGCGCACGAGAAGAAGTTTCTCGTAGGGCGCCGCCGCGGGACAGGCGTGGTTCGGGAGAATCCGAAGGCGCGTTCCGACGGGAAAGTCTTCGGGGCGAAGCGCCGGGCCTTCCTGCGCCTCGATGATGCCGTGTTCCTGATTCGCCCCCGTCATGAGGACGTTCCCGCCGCGAATCGGGGTCCCCGCGACGTCGCAGACGAGTCCGTAGCCGTAGTCACGTTTCTGACGAGCTGTGCCGCGGTCGCGCGACATCGCCATCCAGCCTGCGTCGACGATCACCTGGCCCTTCGCGGGCTGATGTCCGATCACGGTCGCAAGAACCGAGCCCGCGATGTCGTCGACCGTCGCGACGCCGACGTTCGTCATGAAGAGGTCAAAGAGCGAATAGACGCCGCAGCGCACTTCGGTGACGCCCGTTTCGTCCTCGGCCATCAGAACGGTCGGCGTGGAGCCCACCGACACGATGTCGATCTTGTGACCCGCTTCGCGCAGACGTCGGGCGGCGAGGACGATCCCGTCGCGCTCGCGTTCGGCCGCTTTACGGACGTGTTCGAGGTCGGGTTCGTCGTAGCTCGCGCCCGCATGCGTGAGCACGCCGACGAGGCGGGCGCCGGTCTGCAGGTGTTCGGCCACGGTGAGCAATTCGGAAGAGTCCGGGGCAAGTCCCGAGCGATGGCCGTCGACGTCGACTTCGAGAAGGACCGGAATCGACACGCCGTGTCCCCGACAGAAGGCCGAAACGGCGTCGGCCGCGGCGGCGTTGTCGAGAATGATCTTGAGGTCGCACCCGCGCTCACGGAACGAGGCAACCTGGGGAAGTTTCTGCGGGGCGATCCCGACGGCGTAGAGAAGGTCCGTGACGCCGTGCGAAAAGAAGTATTCGGCTTCGAGAAGCGTCGAGACGCAGGCGGGCCCTTTGGGCGTCTCCATCTGGCGCAGCGCAATGCCGATCGACTTGTGGGTCTTGAGGTGCGGGCGCAACCTCACGCCGAGGCGTCGGGCTTGGTCGAGCGCGCGGCGAAGGTTCTTTTCAAGGCGCGCCTCCTCGATTACGAAGGAGGGTGTCGGAATGTTCGGGTCGGTGAGCGCGAGGCCGAGAAGCGAGGTCATGGAAATTCTCTCCGGTGTGGAAATGCGTTGTCCATTGTCGCACGGCGAAAGTCTTGGCTCAACGCAGGAAAAGACCGCGCCCCCTCCGGAGAGGGGAACGCGGTTCTTCAGCGGTTGCCGCAAGTCAGGCGATTACTTGATCGACTTGACGGCGCTTTCCGCGGAGACGACGCCCGAGACGATGGCCCAGGAGTTCATCATCGCGGTCAAGCTGTCGGCACCGTTGGCGCCGCCCACGACGCAGCCCGCACCGTAGAGACCCGGGATGGGCTTGCCGGCCTTGTCAAGAATGCGCAGGTCGGCGTCGGCCTTGAGGCCGCCCAGGGTCGTCTGATAACGGACCTTCTGTTCGACGATGTAGTAGGGACCTTCACCCAAACCGCCCGTGATCTTGCGGTTGAAGTCCGTGTCTTTGCCCGCCTTGACCATGTCGTTCCAGTGAGCGACGGTCTTCGCAAGACCTTCGGCATCCACGCCCATGGTCTTCGCGGCTTCGGCGAGATTGTCGGAGACGGCCATCACGGGACGGCCGTTGTTGACGATCTTCGTCCACGTCATGAGCGTTTCTTCGTTCGGAACGAGCTTGTCTTCAAGCGACTTCCGTACGTATTCCTTCCAGGCCTTTGCGTCCATCACGATGTAGGCGATGTGGTCGGGCTGAGCGACCGTCATGTCCGTCAAGACGCCGAGCGCGGCGTTTTCGTCGACGTAGCGCTGGCCGAGCTTGTTGACGTAGATGGCGCCCGACTTCTTCATCGTGTCGGTCGAGGAGGCCGTGGCGGCGAGGCCGTGGCCCGGAACCGTTTCGACACCCTGCGGATACATCTTGACGAGATCAAGGTTGATCGTGCCCGCGCCGATGGCGGTGGCCATCTTGTAGCCGTCGCCCGTTTCGCTGTCGAGACCGTAGAAGACGTAGTTGCTCATTTCCTTCGGGAGCATCGACTTCACGGCGCCGTAGCCGCCCGAGGCGAGAATGACGGCCTTCGAGGTGAGTTCGACCGTGTTGCCGTCCTTGTCCGTCGCGCGCACGCCCACGACCTTGCCGGCGTCGTCACGGATGAGTTCCTGCGCGCGGGTCTGCAGCATGAGCTTCCCGCCCATGCCGAGGAACTTCTCGCGCATGAGGTTGAGGTAGTTGACGGAGCGGCCCGTCACGCCGAGCTGACGGTTGGCGGAGTGGTCGGGATATTGCGTCGCGGCCGGGCCGTACGGGATCTTCATGTCGTAAATGAGCCAGTCGACGACACCGCCCACGCGTTCCGTCACCATCTTGACGAGCGTCGGGTCGTTGCGGTTCTTGCCGACCGTGAAGATGTCCTTGTAGGCGAGTTCGGGCGAGTCCTTCGTTTCCTTCATGACTTCGCGCTGATACTTCGAGCCCGTGGCGATGAGGGTGCCGGCGTTCAGAGCCGTAGCGCCGCCGATCACCGGCATCTTTTCGATCAGGATCACGTTGGCGCCGAGGGTTTCCGCCTTGACGGCGGCGGAAATCCCGGAGCCGCCCGCGCCGACCACGACGATGTCGGCCTTTTCTTTGACGAGCTTCTTGGCGGCCTTCTTCTTCACGACCGCGGTGGCGAACTGGGCGGGATCGCCGCCCGCCTTCTGAATCGCCTGGGCGACGGCCGCGCGGATGCCTTCGGACGTCATCGTGGCGCCCGCCACGGCGTCGACCGCGGTGCTCTGCGCCGCGACGATTGCTTTCGGGAAGTCGGCGACGGCGGCGTCGGAGATGCCGACCGTTTCGGTGTGCTTCACCACCTTGACGGCGCCGAGCTTGCCGGCCTTGACGGTGACTTCCACCGTGATCGTGCCGTTGCGGCCCTTGCCTTCACCCGTGTAGGTGCCGTCGGTCATGGCGGCGAAGGCGCTGCCGCAGAGGGCGGCGGATACCGCCAGGGCGGCGAGTCGTTTGGTTCCCATGCGCATGTTCTTTCTCCTTTGATGGATGGTGCTGGGTGTCCTTGTGCAGAAGAAATTCTAGAAAACGCCTTCTTCAAGCGCTTCGGAACTTTTCCCTAAAAGAAAACGCATAGGGTGCGGGGAGTAGGGGAGTGGAAGGATTCGCAAGGGATAGCGCTGAATGTAAAAGAATTCCCGTGCCGTTTTTACAACAAATCGGGACAAACCCGCGAGTGTAGTCGCGGCTACAGACAGGGAGGGCGTCGGGATCGATACTCACGATCGAACCAAACCGCTCTTCTCAATGCTGAAAGGAGTCAACCATGAGCAAAATGCATCTCACGCTGACCGCCGCGGCCGTGGCGCTCGCCATGTCGCCCGTCTGGGCCGCCGATCAGGAATACAAGACCGACATCGTCGTGATCGGCGCCGGCGCTTCGGGCACGGCCGCCGCCTGGGCCGCCGCCGAAAAGGACTTCAACGTGATCACGCTTGAAAAAGCCGCCATGCCGGGCGGCACGGGCCAGTTCTCCGAAGGCATCTTCGCGGTCGAAAGCAAGATGCAGCGCGACTGGAACTACGGTCTCACGAAGGACGAAGCCTTCCAGAAGATCATGAACTACGGTCACTGGCGCGGCAACGCCAAGATGGTGCGTGCCTTCGTCAACAAGTCGGCCGACACGATCGACTGGATGATGAAGAACGGCGTGAAGTTCGAAAAGCTCTTCTCGAACTATCCGAACGGCCTCTACACCTGGCACATCTATGAAGGCCGCGGCGCTGGCTGGATCAACCTCTTCCAGCAGAAGTACAAGGAAAAGGGCCAGAAGCTTCTTCTCAACACCTGGGGTGAAAAGCTTCTGACGGAAAACGGCCGCGTCGTGGGCGTGGAAGCCACGAACAAGGCGGGCGACAAGATCACGATTCACGCCAAGGCCACGATCATCGCCACGGGCGGGTTCTTCGCCAACAAGGAAATGGCCAAGGAATACCTCCGCTTCCCGAACGCCGACGGTCTCGCGCAGACGGGCAAGACGGGCGACGGCATCCGCATGGCCTGGGCCGTGGGCGCCGGCAAGGAAGGCACGGAAGTGCAGGCTTCCTATCGTCCGGGTCCGCGCGGCGTGGGCACGACCAACCACGTGAGCGCCACCGCCAAGCAGCCGCACCTCTGGCTCACCCCGAAGGGCGAACGCTTCTGCGACGAAAAGATCATGCTCGAATGGCCGTTTGCGGGCAACGCCCTCGAACGCATCGGCGGCACGATGTTCGTCGTCTATGACCAGGCCACGCTCGACCACATGGTGAAGGACGCGGGCATTGACCTCGGCGTCGGCGTCATGGTGCCGGTCGGCACGAAGCTCGTGAACTTCGACAAGGAATGGGACGCCGCCGTCAAGGCCGGCTGGGCCTTCAAGGCCGACACGCTTGACGGTCTCGCCAAGGCGACCGGCATGAACCCCGACAAGCTCAAGAAGACGGTCGAAGCCTACAACGGCTTCTGCGCCATCCGTCACGACGAAGAATTCGCGAAGGATCCGCAGTATCTGCGCGAAGTGAAGACGGGTCCCTTCTACGCGATCAAGTCCGTCGCGAGCACGCTCGGCACGTTGGGCGGCATCAAGGCGAACGAACGCTTTGAAGTCGTGACGCCCGACGAAGAACCGATTCCGGGTCTCTTCGCCGCGGGTAACGACGTCGGCGGCATGTACGGCGACAGCTACGACCTCCTGATGGCCGGTTCCACCGTGGGCTTCGCGGTGAACTCGGGCCGTATCGCGGTTGATTCGGCGGAAGAGTACATCAAGACGCTGAAGTAATACGCTTCGGTCGACCGGATTCGAGTCCGGTCGACAATGTCGAAGGGTCGGTTTCCTTTTCGAAGGGCCGGCCCTTTTTTGTTGCGTCAGTCTTCGTGCGGATTCTGCGGCCACACGGGTTTGGCGGCTCGGTCGTTTCTCGCGAGCCAGTCGTAAACGTCGTCAAAGAGGGCGGGGCGCACGAAAAGGTCCGTTCCCTCGCGCTTGGCGAGACCTTCGCGGAACCACCCGCTCAATATTTTTGCGACGCTCACGCGGTTGAGGTTCACGATCTCGCCCACGAGTTCCGCGGAGAGCCGATAGGGGATCCGCCACCATGCCTCCCCCTCGACGCACCCGTTCTCATGCGTCAACGCCGATTGCAAAAACACCTTGAGGCGCTGTTCGGGCGGCAACGTGAAGTTCGCGACCATGCCTTCGATGTGGCACTCCTCCTTGGCGATGACGCTTCGCACGAGCACTTCCGCAAAGCCGCCTTCACTGCGCATGGCTTCCGTCAGAATGGAAGCGGGCAAAACGAGGATCTTCCCGTCGGTGAGCATGCGGGTGCGGACGTTGCAGCGGTTTCCGATCGCGGCCGTGAGGTCTCCCGCGGCGCGGCCGGGCGGCAGGAGCGCCAACACCTTGGGGCGTCCCGTGAGCTCTTCGGCGATGAAGTAAGCGGCAAGCCCCTCGGTGAGAAAGAAAAGCTTCGCGTCTTCCCCGCCCCGCTTCAAGGTTTCTCCCTTCTTCACGGTGCGTTTCGTCCCCCGTGCCCGATAAAGCGAGGCGATTTCGGGTGGGTCGGCGGGAAGAACGTAGGGGAGCGACGTAAAGATCTGGCGCATGGTGACGGAAGGAGGGGAAAAGTGGAGAACTTTCGGCAGTATAGAAACGGATCATTTCTCTGCCTACCCGCAGGTCACCCGATGCCGGCGGAGGGGAGGGAGAATACAAATAGGGCCCCGAAGCGGCGGGGCCCGTCTGCGAGCACGATTTCTCGTCAGAAGTGATCGGGCTTTTTCCAACCCTTCACGAAGGCGGGCGGTTCGCGCGTTCCGGCGCTCACCGTGAGGACGTCGTAGCCCGTTTCGGTGACGACGACCATGTGTTCCCACTGGGCGGAGAGCGACCGGTCCTTCGTCACGACGGTCCAGCCGTCGCCCAACATCGTGACGCCGTAGCGGCCGGCGTTCACCATGGGTTCGACCGTAAAGACCATGCCCGGAAGCAGTTCGGGACCGGGTTTGTGCGTGTCGTAGTGGTAGACGAAAGGTTCTTCGTGGAATTTCTTCCCGATCCCGTGTCCGCCGTAGTCGTGAACGACCGAGACGCCGTTCTTTCGCACGTACTCTTCGCAGGCGACGCCGATGTCGTTGAAGTGGCCGCCCGGGCGCACGGCGTCGATGCCGGCCCACATCGTCTCGAAGGCGAGATCGACGAGGCGCCTGCCGGCGATCGTGGGCTTGCCCACGACGAACATGCGCGAGGTGTCGCCGTGGTAGCCGTTCTTGATGCTCGTGACGTCGATGTTGACGATGTCGCCCTGCTTCAGTTTCTTCGTCTTCGAAGGAATGCCGTGACAGACGACGTGGTTGATCGAGATGCAGCTCGTAGCCGGGTAGGGCGTCATGCCGGGCGGCTGATAGCCGAGGCACGCCGGAATGCAGTCCTGCACGTTCACGGTGTAGTCGTGCAGGAGTTCGTCGAGCTCGCCCGTCGTGACGCCGGGCTTCACGAAGGGCGTGATGTAGTCGAGAAGTTCCGAAGCGAGGCGTCCGGCGAGGCGGAGTCCCTCGATGTCTTCGGGTGTTTTGATCGTGATCTTGGCCATGGAATGGTGCCTGGTTAAGAAAGTGTCTCAATGATAGCCCATCGGAGCCAAGCGGCAGAGCGGGGCCGCCGAGAAGAAACGGGACGGCGCCCGAAGACGCCGTCCCGCTGGAAGAGGAGTTCGCCGAAGGTCAGACGGGGAGGATGCCGTTTCCGAGGAAGTAGGAGCAGCCCACGCCGATGAAGATGGCGAAGATATTGAGGATGAAACCCGCCTTGATCATGTCCGAGATCTTGAGGCGCCCCGTCCCGAAGACGATGGCGTTCGGAGGCGTGCCCACCGGCATCATGAAGGCGGCCGACGCGCCGATCACGGTCGCGAAAAGAGGACCTTCCGCACTGATCTTGAGCGTGTCGCACACCGCCGCGATGAGCGGCATGATGGTGGCGGCGAGCGCCGTGTTCGAGGTGACTTCCGAGGCGAAGGTCGTGAGCGCCGAGACGCCGAGCATCATCGAGAAGCGGCTCGCGCCCGCGAAGACCGAGGCCTGCGCGCCGATGAGGTCGGCAAGACCCGTCGCCTGGATGGCCGCCGCCATCGTGAGACCGCCGCCGAAGAGCAGGAGCACGTCCCAGGCGACGACGTCCTTCGTCGAATCCCAGTCGAGGGCGTGCACGCCGCGCTTGACGTCGATCGGGATCATGAAGAGGATGAGCCCCGCGCCCATGGCGATCGCTTCGTCGGAGAGGGCCTTGAAGGGACGGACGCCGTCGATTTCAAAGCCGCGCACCAAGGGACCGCACATCCAGAGGACGGCCGCAAGGGCGAAGACCACGAGGACGACCTTTTCGCCCGCCGACATGGGACCGAGCTTGGCGATTTCGTTCTTCACCCATTCCTTGCCGCCCGGAATGCCGGTGAGCTTCGTGCGGAAAAGGAGCTTCGTGAGAACAAAGTAGGTGGCCGGAAGGAGCAGGAGCGTCACGGGAAGCGAGACGCGCATCCAGGCGAGGAAGGAGACGGGTTCGCCGTAGCGGTCTTCCACGAAGCGCGCGAAGATGCCGTTCGGGGGCGAACCCACGAGGGTCGCGAGACCGCCGATCGAGGCCGCGTAGGCGATCGCGAGAAGCACGGCGATCGCGAAGTTGTTTTCGTCCTTCGAGGGCGTTTCCGAATTCTGCGTCGAGCGCACGACCCCGATCACGGCGATGGCGATCGGAACCATCATGGCGGCGGTGGCGGTGTTCGACACCCAGGCCGAGATGAAGGCGGTCGAGAGCATCAGGCCGAGAACCATTTGATTGGGCTTCGTGCCGAAGAGCGAAATCGTGTAGAGCGCGATCCGTCGGTCGAGGCGCCAGCGGTGAATGGCCGCGGCAAGGAGGAAGCCCCCGAGGAAGAGGAAGATCGTCCCCGAGGCGTAGTGCTTCATCGTTGCGCCCGCCGTCGCGATTTCCAAAATCGGATAGAGCACGAGCGGCAGCATGGCCGTCACGGCGATCGGGAGGGCTTCGGTAAACCACCAGACGGCCATGAGGACCGTCACGGCGGCGCAGGCCTTGCCGGCGTGCGCGAAGGCGACCGTCTCGCCCGAGGCGTTGACGAACTGGTCGGGCATGAGCCAATACGTAAGAAAGGCCAACACGGGACCCGCGATCAAGGCCCATGCTTTCTTGCTGTTCGGCATGACTTCAATGTCGAGTTGCGAACGTGGCATGAGTCGTTCTCCTAGTCAGTAAGTTTTTCCAACCGTATGCGTGCGGTTCCTCTTTGTAAAGACGCATGCAAACCGTAACCTATGTCAAACATAATGCCAAAAAATTGGAAAAATCCGTGGGCAAACCCGCGACTTTTTTGCGTTTTTTCAGCCGTCTAGGTCGTTTGGCGGAGAAGAGCGGAAGGGGCCGCGGGGGTTGCGGCAGAGGCCCGCGCGAAAGTTCGAAAAAATCAAGGGGTTCGACTTGCGTGCGGCCTTCGCCCCTGATATGATTGCGCCGTCCCGCGGAGTCCTTTCTTTCGCGAGACTTTTTTCTTTTCAATCATCACTGCGGTACGCCGGACAGAGCGTTCGTCGGCCGCGAATCGCACGCGTCTCGCACCCGAGGTGGCGCCTCTTCTAAGAAGAACGGCGTTAGCCAGCGGACGCGTAAGACACAACCTTGGAGAAATTTCAAATGATCAGCATGCGCGATATGCTCGAAGCCGGTTGCCACTTCGGCCACCAGACCCGTTTCTGGAACCCCAAGATGGCCCAGTACATCTTCGGCGCCCGCAACAAGATTCACATCATCAACCTCGAAAAGACGGTCGTCAAGTTTGAAGAAGCCTGCAAGTTCGCCCGCGAACTTTCGGCCCGCGGCGGCAAGATCCTTTTCGTGGACGCCAAGCGCGGTGGTCGTGAAATCATCGCCGAAGAAGCGCAGCGCGCCGGTTGCGCCTGGGTTGACCAGCGCTGGCTCGGCGGCACGCTCACGAACTTCAAGACGGTCAAGGGCACGATCAAGCGTCTGAAGGACATGGAACAGCAGTTGGCTGACGGCACGGCCGCCACGCTCACGAAGAAGGAAGCTCTGGACTTCTCCCGCAACGTCGAAAAGCTCAACAAGTCGATCGGCGGCATCAAGGAAATGACGGGTCTTCCCGACGCTCTCTTCGTCGTGGACGTCGGCTACCACAAGATCGCCATTCAGGAAGCCAACAAGCTCGGCATCCCCGTCATCGGCGTGGTCGACACGAACCACTCGCCCGACGGCATCGACTACGTGATCCCGGGCAATGACGACGCCAGCAAGGCCGTCGCCATCTACGCCAAGGGCATCGCCGACGCCGTCATCGCCGGCCGCAACGACAGCCTCGAAGAAGTCGTTGAAGCCGCCAAGGACGAAGAATTCGTCGAAGTGGCCGCCGAAGAAACGCCCGCCGCCTAATGTCCCCTGTCCCTGCGCCCCTATCGGGACGCAGGGCTTCGAACTTTATCGACGCCCGTTGACTTTTTCTGACGGGCGCGTTTTTCACCTACTCTAGGAGTAAAGAATGGCTGCTATTTCCGCCGCGATGGTCAAGGAATTGCGTCTGAAGACCGACGCGCCGATGATGGAATGCAAGAAGGCCCTTACGGAAGCCGACGGCGACATGGCCAAGGCTGAAGAAATCCTTCGCGTCAAGCTCGGCAACAAGGCCACGAAGGCCGCTTCGCGTATCACCGCCGAAGGCGTCGTCGCCGTCTACATCTCGGAAGACCGCAAGGTCGGTGCCATCCTCGAAGTGAACTCCGAAACGGACTTCGTCGCGAAGAACCCCGAATTCATTCAGATGGCCAAGGACGCCGTCCGCCTCGTCGCCGAACAGAACCCGGCCGACGTCGCCGCCCTCGGCGAACTCGCCCTCGGCGACAAGACGCTCGAAGCCGTCCGTACGGCTCTCGTCGGCAAGATCGGCGAAAACATGACCTTCCGCCGCTTCACGCGCGTTGAAGCCAAGGGTCTGCTCTCCTCCTACGTCCACGGCAGCAAGATCGGCGTCATCGTCGACGTCACGGGCGGTGCCGACGAAGTCGCTCACGACATCGCCATGCACATCGCCGCTTCCAAGCCGAAGGCTCTGAACGAAGAAGGCATCGCCGCCGAAGCCATCGAAACGGAACGCCGCGTCGCCATCGAAAAGGCCCGCGAAGCCGGCAAGCCCGAAGCCATGCTCGAACGCATCGCCGAAGGTTCGGTCAAGAAGTTCTTGAAGGAAGTCACCCTCTTGAACCAGCCCTTCGTCAAGGACGACAAGAAGACGGTCGGCGAACTCTTGAAGCAGAACGACGCCGTCGCCAACGCCTACACGCTCTACGTCGTGGGCGAAGGCCTTGAAAAGCGCAACGACGACTTCGCCGCCGAAGTGGCCGCGCAGGTCGCCGCCGCCAAGCAGGCGTAATTTCGGATTCGTCCGACGGGCGTTCTTCGGGACGCCCGGCACCCACAAAAAACTCCGGCGGGTTTCGGCCCTTCCGGAGTTTTTTGTTGCCTTCGAAAACCTTTCGTCTTCAGAAACTCACCGTGTCGGGGTGCAGCCCCGAGAAGCCCGTGACGGGAAGATTCGAGAGCGTGCGGATTTCCTCTTCGTCAAGCGTGAAGTGAAAGACGTTGAGGTTTTCCTTGAAGTGCAGCGTCTGGTGCGAGCGAGGAATCGTGGGGATTCCCTGATCGAGGCACCAGCGGATGAGAACCTGCGCCGGGGTCGCGCCGTGGCGTTCGGCGATTTCGCGAACGAACGGGTTGTCGAGGAGTTGTCCGCGCCCGAAGGGGCCCCAGGACTGCACGACGATTCCGGCGCGGCGGCAGAAGTTCACGGCGTGCGCCTGCGGGTAGCCCGCGTGAATCTCGAGCTGATTGATCATCGGCGCGATGCGGGCGCGAGAGAGGAGCGGCACGAGGTGGTGCGGGAGAAAGTTCGAGACGCCGATCGCGTGCACGACGCCCGATTCGTAGAGGTCTTCGAAGGCGCGCCAGGTCCCGGCGTTGCGGCTTTGCCAGAGAAGAGCGTCGCCGTGGGCCGACGGCCAGTGAATGAGAAGCGCGTCGAGGTAGCCCGTGCGGAATTCCGTGAGCAGGGTCTTCACCGCCTCGATCGTGTCTTCGTACGAGTGGTGCGTCACCCAGATCTTGGAAGTGAGGAAGAATGCCTCCCGAGGAATGCCGCAGTGAGCGATCGCTTCGCCGAGAAAGGATGCGTTGTTGTAGATTTGTGCCGAGTCAAAAGACCGGTACCCCGCTTCGATCGCGGTCGTGAGGATGCGGTTCGCCTCTTCGGGATTCGTGAGGTGCCAGGTGCCGAAACTCAGTCCCGGCAGCCCCGTCCCGTTCTTGAGCGCAATGCCGCTGTGGGGATGATTGAGCACGATGAAGTTCCATTTGTTTTTCTATTGGCGCAATGTTAGCAAAGCCGAAAACTTTGCGTTAGCGCAAAGGTGGAAAAGTTTTTGCAAACGTTCTGTCAGCGTAAGGCTACGCGTATAATGTCGACTTCCCCGAAATTTTTCGCTTTCCTTTCGGGGCGAATTTCCACCGATCGGTCTTGACGGACCGCGGACGCGGGAAGGAAATTCTTTTGCCCGGAGAGTCGGGCCGCCCGTGAAAAGGAAGGCGAAGGACAAAACCTGCGCAGCGCAAGCGCGTTCAAGAAAGAGGCCGTAAGGCCCGATGCGGAGTTTGACAAATGGAGAATGACATTCTCACGTGGGCCCTCCTCGGAACGGGGGTGCTCGGTTTCGGTGCGGGCGCCGTCTGGCAGACGATTCGCAGAAAGCCCGCGAAGGCTCCGCGCCGCGTGGAGCGCGTGGCGGCCCGTGCGTCGAGCCCCGAAAAGCGTCCCGCGTCTCCCGAGCCCGTCCGCGCCCCCGAAGCGGGCGTTCTTCGTCCGACGACGCTGGCGGTCACGCCCGTGGCGGGCGACGTCACGGCGGCGGAACTATTCCTGCAGCGCGCTCACGAGGGCGACCTTCCCTTTTATCGCGAGCTTGACGTCGATCCCCACGACCTCAAGGGCGTCTCGGCGCTCTTTTCCCGGTGTTCGACGCTGGAGTGGACGCCCGAGGACGACTGGGCGCACGACGTCTACACCGTGAGCTTCTCTCCGGTCGTCACGACCGCCTGGGCGGCGGGTCACATGCCGCGCGTCAACGCCACGGCCATGGACCTGCAGATCGTCGCGCTCGGCGACGCGGGCGTGCAGCTCGGCACCCCCATGGGCGTGGCCGACCACGAGTGGGGCGACGCGGGCCGCATTCAGACGCTTTGGGAACTCATGAATCCCGCCGAGAGCGAACACGTGCTTGCGGGCGAACTCAAGGCCGAAATCGAAGAGATCGACCGCCGCCTCCCGAAGGTGAAACTCATGACGAGCGCTCTGGGCGGTCACGAATGGACGGAACGCCGCGACGAGCTCTTCGATTGCGCGCGCGATGCGAACCGTCTCGGCGCCGAAGAGGGCCGCGCCGTCGACCGCGTGACGCGCATCGAAGCGCTCGCGCAGTTCATGCGCACGAAAAACGTCGAGATCGACAAGACGCTCGACGAACTCGCCGGGAACATGAAGACGGCCAAAGACGCGGACGAAGCGCTCACGAAGGCGATTCCGCTCGCATACGAGCGGGAGCTCTCGGTCCTTTTCCTGCGCGCCATCGCGCTTCTTCGCGTGATCGTGGGCGACGACTACTGCCACGGCATGCGCTGCTCGAACCACATCGCGCTCAACGTCAAGAACTTCCCCGACATGCACCGGCTTCTCGACCGTGCGCGCAACCTCGCGCTCACCGCGCTTACGAACGAGAGCCGCGGCCTCAACGAAGCGGAATTGAAGGCGCTCGGCGACGTCAAGAAGGACGCCGATCTTCTCGCCGCCGCGCACGACGAAGTCGTCGCGCGTCTCGAGAAGGACGTCGAGCGCCTGCAGACGGCGATCGACCGCCACCTCATTCTCCAGGGGCAGCCCCGTCGCTTTGCGGTGCGCCTTGACGCACGGGGCAATCTCGAAGCCCTCCTCGTTTTGGAACATTGAGGCTTGGGCGCCAGCCTGCTACACTTTGCCACGAACCTTGACGTCGCGGCGCCCGAGGGGATTTGTCGCGCGCGGGAAAACGCTGAGTTTTGCGCGCCCGAAAGTTTCCCGTAAGCGAAGCGCCGTACGCTTTTACCGATAAAACGCCGCGGGCTGTTTTCCTTTGGGGAAACCTTCCGCGGCCCCAACCGAAAGACACTCATGGTCAACATTCATCCGACTGCCCGCATTCATCCCACCGCGCTTGTCGACGAACGCGCGACGATCGGCCAAGACGTCGTCGTCGGGCCCTTCTGCTACGTCGGCCCCGACGTCAAGATCGGAGACCGCACGGTGCTGCGCAGTCACGTGACGGTCGAAGGCCGCACGACGCTCGGCGCCGACAACGTCGTCTATCCCGGCGCCGCCATCGGTTGCGAACCCCAGGACAAGAAGTACGCCGGCGAAGACACGGTGCTCGTCGTGGGCGACCGAAACGTCATCCGCGAAAACTGCACGCTCTCGATCGGGACGGTGCAGGACGAAGGCATCACCCGCGTGGGAAGCGACAACCTCTTCATGGCCAACGCCCACGTCGCCCACGACTGCCGCGTCGGCAACGGCACGATTCTCGCCAACAACGTGGCGCTCGCCGGTCACGTGACGCTCGAAGACTACGCCATCGTGGGCGGTCAGACGGGCGTGCACCAGTTCTGCCGCGTGGGGGCCCACGCGATGGTCGGGGGCGTCGCCGCGGTGACGCGCGACGTGCCGCCCTACGTCATCTGCGCTGGGAACCCCTGCGTGCCGCACGGGCTCAATCTCGTGGGACTTCGCCGCTCGGGCTTCAACGACGCCCAGATGCGGGCCCTTCGCCGCGCCTACGGTGCGCTCTATCGTGAAAATCTCACGGTGAAGGAGGCGCTCGAGAAAATCGATGCGCTCAAAACCGAATTTCCCGACGCGGCCGAAGTCCTGACACACTTCGGCGACTTCGTCGCCGCGAGCACGCGCGGGCTGATCCGCTAAGAACATTTCTACAACCCCTTTTCCAAGGACCGATTTATGGGAACCCATCATCCGACCCCGACCCCCGAGCGTGACGGCGCCGTATGGCTTGCCGGCGAGGCAAGCGGCGACTTCATCGCGAGTCTGGTTCTTCCCGAAACGATGCGCCGCATGGAAGGCGTCCCGCAGTACGGTGTGGGCGGCGAAAAGATGCGCGCCGCGGGCTTTCACGCCTGGCACGACATTCGGGAACTTTCCGTCCGCGGCTACGTCGAGGTTCTTGCGCACCTGCCGCGCCTGTTGCGCCTGCGCACGGAACTTGTCGAACGCTTCGTCGCGTCGGACGCGCGCGTCTTCGTCGGGGTGGACGCGCCCGACTTCAACCTTGGAATCGAGGCCAAGCTGCGCCGCAAGGGCATTCCCACGGTCCACTTCGTGAGCCCGGCCATCTGGGCGTGGCGTCCCGAACGCATTCAGAAGATCCGCGAGGCGGTCGACCGCATGCTCCTCGTCTTCCCGTTTGAGGAGGCGATCTACAAGAATTCGGGCGTACGCACGACCTACGTGGGTCACCCGCTCGCGGGCATCATTCCGATGAAGCCCGATACCGCGGGCGCCCGCAAGGCCCTCGGGATCGACGACGGTCTCCCCGTCGTCACGGTGATGCCGGGGTCGCGCCCCGACGAAATCGACGGGTGCTCGGACGCCTTCTTCGGCGCGGTCGAAAAGATCATGCACCGCGTGGGCGACATGCATGTGCTCGTCCCCGCCGCGAACGATCAGGCCCGCGCGAAGATCATCTTCAATTCCGGGCTCTTCCCGCGCGTGGCGTCGCGCATCAAGATCGTCGTGGGCGAAAGCCACCGCATGATCGAGGCGGCCGACGCGGTCCTCTGCGCTTCGGGCACGGCAGCCCTTGAGTGCGCGCTCTTCAAGAAGCCTTTGGTCGTCGGCTACAAGATGCCCGCGCTCACGGGCATGATCATGCAGAAGAAGGCCCTCATCCGCCACGTGTCGCTCCCGAACATCCTCTTGGGCGACAACGTCGTGCCGGAATTCCTGCAGTACTTCTGCGAGGCCGACTGGATTTCCTACGCCCTCGAAGATGCGCTTACGAACGACGCCAAGCGCCGTGAACTCGAGGAGCGCTTCACGAAGATGCACGAAAGCCTCCTCGCCGACACGCCGTCGCTCGTGGCCGAAGTGATCTGCGACGCCGCGAAGCGCCGTCGCTGAGCATCCTTTCTTTGCACGAATCTTCGCTCGCTCCCGAAGGACCTCTTTCGGAGGGCGGGCGTTTTCTTTTTTTCCGCATGAAAAATTCCCCCGCCACAACCGAACCTTCGCTCTTCGACGAAGACTACGAAGCGCTCCGCTTTGAGGGGCTGCTCGCGGGTGTCGACGAAGCCGGGCGCGGGCCGCTTGCCGGTCCCGTCTGTGCGGCCGCGGTGATTCTTGATCCCGCGCGTCCGATCGAAGGGCTCGCCGACTCGAAGAAGCTTTCCGCGAAAAAGCGCGAGGCGCTCGCCCCGCTCATCCGAGAACGCGCGCTCGCCTGGGCCGTCGCCTGGGCGGAACCCGAAGAAATCGACCGCATCAACATCCTGCGCGCCACGATGAACGCGATGAAACGGGCGGTCGAGGGCCTCGGAGTCAGGCCCGAATGCGTGTGGGTGGACGGCAACCGCCTTCCCGACCTGCCGTATCCCGCGGAAGCGATCGTGAAGGGGGACGCCAAGGTCCCCGCGATCTCGGCCGCGTCGATTCTCGCCAAGACCGCCCGAGACGCGAAGATGCGCGAATATGCGGAGCAGTATCCCGAATACGGCTTCGAGCGTCACGCGGGCTACGGGACGAAGGAGCACGTGGCGGCGCTCGAGAAGTTCGGTCCCACGCCCATTCACCGCAAAACCTTCGAGCCCGTGAAGTCGCTTCTGCGCGCCAAGGAAGGTCGGGCGACGAGTGATCCCAGGACAACATCATGACGAACTACCGAAACGACCGAACCGAAGTTCTCGAGAGCGACGCCAATCCCAACGTAAAGCGCTGGCGCCGTCTTGCGACCGATCCGCGCTTCGTGAAGAAGGCCGGCGCGACCCTTCTCGAAGGGGCGCATCTTGCCGAGTGCTACTTCCAAACGGGCCTTCCCGTCACGAATCTGCTCGTCGCGCAAAGCGCCAACGCCGAGGCGCGGCACTGGGTAGAAACTTATGAGCGCGAGCGGGGCCTTCGCCCGCGCGTCGTCGCCGACCGTCTCTGGCAGACTTTGTCGCCCGTCGAGCACGGCGTCGGGATCATGCTCGAAGTCCCCGTCCCGAAAACCGAAGACGTCGACTTCTCGCGCGAAGACGTTTTGTATCTTGACGGCGTGCAGGACGCGGGCAACGTCGGCACCCTCATCCGCACGGCCGTGGCGGCGGGCTTCCGCACGATCGCAGCCTCGCCCAAGACCGCGGGCTTTTATGCGCCCAAGGTGATGCGCGCGGGGATGGGGGCGCACTTCGGCGCAAAGCTCATCGAAAACTGCCCGATCGACCTCTTTGCCGAGCGCTACGAAGGAACGATTTTCGCCGCGGACGCCCGCGGAGGCGAAGACCTCTTCGCGGCGGACGACTATGCGTCGGGGCCCGTCTGCTGGATTCTCGGCGCGGAAGGCCCGGGCGTGTCGTCGGAAGCCCTCGCCAAAACGCAGCGCCGCTTTTATATTCCGATCGAAGAAGCCTGCGAAAGCCTCAACGTCGGGGCGGCCGCGGCCGTGTGTCTCTTTGACGTGCGCCGCAGACGCCTTGCCCGCCGTTGACCGCGCGCAGAGGCCAAAACACTGTCATTCAAAAGGAGAGAACCATGCTGGGATTTCAATACGCGAACGCCACGCGCCTCTTTTTCGGCCGTGAAGCGGAAAAGGGACTCGTCGGACGTCTCGCCGACGACCTCGGTCACGAGGGCGACGTCCTCGTCGTCTACGGCGGAGGCTCGGTCATCCGCTCGGGACTGCTTCCCCGCGTGACGGCGGCCCTTAAGGATGCGGGCCTCACCGTGCACGAAGAGGGCGGCGTCGTTCCGAACCCGCAGATCGGGCTCGTGCGCACCTGGATCAAAAAGTACGCCGAAAAGAAGCCCCGCGCGATTCTCGCCGTGGGCGGGGGCTCGGTGATCGACAGCGCCAAGGCCGCGGCCGTCGGGTTCGAAGCCGACTGCGACGTCTGGGACTTCTTTGCCGGAAAGGCGATCGTGCAGTCGGCGCTTCCCGTCTACACGATCCTGACGCTCCCCGCCGCGGGGTCGGAGCAGTCGATCCGCGCGGTGCTCTCGAACGAAGAGGGCATCAAGACCGGGATCGGCGTCGAAGCGATCCGCCCGAAGGCTTCGGCCGTGAATCCCGAACTCTTCTTCACGCTCCCTGTCTGGCAGATCGGTGCGGGCGTCACCGACATGATCTCCCACATCATGGAGCGCTACTTCACGAACACCGAACACTGCGAATACGTCGACGCGCAGGCCGAAGCCGCCATGCGCACGGCCGTCGACTTCGGACCGAAGGTCGTCGCGAACCCCTCCGACTGGGACGCCTGGTGCCAGATCGCGATGGTGGGGACCTACGCCCACAACGGCTACTTCGGACTCGGCCGTGAAGAGGACTGGGCCTGCCACGGGATCGAACACGAGCTCTCGGGCTGGAACGGCGAAGTGACCCACGGTGCGGGGCTCGCCGTCATCATTCCTTCCTGGATGGCCTTTGTCGCCAAGACCCGTCCCGCCCGCGTCGAAGACTTTGCGCTTCGCGTGATGCGCGTCGAGAAGGGCGCAACGCAGGAAGAAACCGTCGCACGCGGGATTGAAGCCCTCAAGGCCTTCTACCGCACGCTCGGCATGCCCGTGACGCTTGCGGAACTGAAGGTTCCCGAGGCCCCGATTGAAAAGCTCGCGAAGGGCGCCGTCAGAAAGGGGCTCCTCGGCAAGTACGTGCCGCTCGACGAAGCGGCCGTGAAGACGATTCTCGAGAACGCCCGCTGAAAAAGCGCAGGATCCTCGAGTCGGCGTCGGGGGGCGCCATGGAAAAAGAGGACCGGCTCCGGGGACGGAGCGTCGGTCCTCTTTTTTCATGAAAGTAGGACCGTCGAAGGCGCGTCCTGGCCGGGGCACGGATACAGTGGGGCATAGTGCCTTGAA
>OGIK01000291.1_pt1 | contig 64008 bp, 53 predicted proteins | sample 1571781 | NCBI WGS metagenome assembly OGIK01 (sample SAMEA2581956, study PRJEB24529) | metagenome | biome: Human gut stool | place: China | collected 2011
GATGCAAGCAAGACACGTACAAAATCCAATAAATGGTCTTTGTGCGGTGTTGCCCCAAAAATAACCTAATTACGAAAGGTAAAATCAAATGAAACCTGTAATCTCGACCATCAAGGACATTTACCCCAGCTCCCAGGCGGAGGCACAGAAGCAGCGCTACAAGAGTGCAGTGACCGCATTCGCGGAGCATTTCGGCTCCATCGGCGAGCACAGATTCTTTTCCGCGCCGGGAAGAACCGAGATATGCGGAAACCACACCGACCACAACCACGGCAAGGTATTCGCAGCCAGCGTAAACCTTGATGTCATCGCCGTAGTTGAATCTACCGAGGACGACAAGATCGTGATCAAGTCCGAGGGCTTCCCCGAGGACAGCGTGGATCTTTCCCAGCTTGCGGTCGTGCCCGAGGAGAAGAACACCTCCGCTTCGCTGATACGCGGCGTTGCAGCAGGCTTCGAGAAGGAAGGAATGAAGATCGGCGGCTTCCGCGCGTACACCACCTCCGACGTAATGAAGGGCAGCGGACTTTCCTCCTCTGCGGCGTTCGAGGTTCTGGTCGGAACTATCCTTTCCCACCTGTACAACGGCGGTCAGGTAAGCGCAGTGAAGATCGCGCAGATCTCCCAGTTTGCCGAGAACGTTTATTTTGGCAAGCCCTCCGGTCTGATGGATCAGATGGCGTCCTCCGTGGGCGGATTCATCGCCATCGACTTCAAGGACACTTCAAGCCCCATCATCGAGAGCGTACCCGCTGATTTCGAGAAGTTCGGCCACGCGCTGTGCATAGTCGACGCCAAGGGCGACCACGCAGACCTCACCGCCGAGTACGCAGCTATCCCGCAGGAGATGAAGGCGGTTGCGGGATACTTCACCTGCGATACCCTCCGTCAGCTCTCCAAGGACGACATCATGCTGAATATCCGCGTACTGCGCGAGCAGTTCGGCGACAGGGCGGTGCTCCGTTCGATACACTTCTTCGACGAGAACGAGCGCGTTGACAAGCTGGTGCACGCACTCAAGGCGGGCAACTTCGACGACTTCCTCTCCAGCGTGAAGGAATCCGGCGACAGCTCCTACAAGTACCTCCAGAACATCTACGCGGCTTCCGACATAAAGCACCAGTGCCTTTCCATCGCGCTGAACGTTGCGGAGTACTCACTGCACCGCAAGGGCGCATGCAGAGTCCACGGCGGCGGCTTCGCGGGAACGATCCAGGCTTTTGTTCCGCTGGAAATGCTCCAGCAGTTCAAGATGAACATTGAGAGGACCTTCGGCGCAGGCTCCTGCCATGTTCTGAGCGTTCGCCCCATCGGCGGAACAGAGGTCAGCATTGAGGAATAATTTCTGACGCTTACATCTAATGAGCGTTTATTAGAAAATTCGGAATCATGGCTGCCGCTTTCGCGGCGGATTTCCGATTGTATCGAATTTAAATCAGTCCCACGAAGTGGGACACCGAAATTCCGAATTCCGAATTCATAATTCCGAATTAAAAAAATGCGGGGCGTGCGCCCCGCAAAGGTTATTCGGTTTCGTACTGCGACATCTGCTTTATCAGCATCTGGTCAACCAGTGCGTCCACAAGTACGCCGGTTTCGGTGTACTCCTCGGTGAACACCTTGCCGTTTTCACGCAGTTTCGCGGTGAACCCCGCCTTGTCGTAGGGAAGCAGCAGCTTCATGCGCTTCGCGGTCTCCGGAAGGTTCGCGGCGACGACCTGCAGCAGCCTGTCGATCCCCTGCGCCTTCTTCGCGCTTATCTTCACCGTGGAATCGTCCTCCGGGATATTCTCGGTCAGCAGGTCGCACTTGTTGAGCACGGTGACTACCGGTATCTCGGCGGCGCCGAGGTCGGCGAGGGTCTTCAGCGTTACGTCCGCTTTCTCGGCGGCTTCCGGGTCGGATACGTCGCAGACGTGGATTATGATGTCCGCGCAGGCGGCCTCCTCAAGCGTGGATTTGAACGCCTCCACCAGATGGTGCGGCAGACGGCGGATAAGTCCTACGGTATCGACGAGCAGCAGACTCCTTCCGTCGGGAAGCTCTATAGCCCGGGAGGTCGGGTCGAGGGTGGCGAACAGCTTATCCTCCGCGAGGACGTCCGCACCGGTCAGCAGGTTCAGCAGTGTGGATTTCCCCGCGTTGGTGTAGCCTACGATGGCTCCGACCTGCACGCTGTCCTTTTTGCGGCGGTCACGCGCGTAGCCGCGGCGCTCCTCAAGCTCCTTCAGCTCCGCTGACAGTTTGTCGATACGCCTGCGGATATGGCGGCGGTCAGTTTCAAGCTGGGTCTCGCCGGGGCCTCGCGTGCCGATTCCTCCGCCGAGCCTCGACAGGGAAGCGCCTATTCCCATGAGCCGCGGCAGGCGGTATTTCAGCTGTGCAAGCTCGACCTGCAGCTTGCCCTCGCGGGAGACCGCGCGGCCTGCGAAGATATCCAGTATCAGCATGGTGCGGTCGATGACCCGGACGTCGGTTTCGTCCTCAACGTTTCGTATCTGCGACGCGGTAAGCTCGCAGTCGAATATAAGAAGCTCCGCGCCAAGGGAGCCGCAAAGCTCCTTCACCTCGGCGAGTTTTCCCTCGCCTATTACGGTGGCAGGCTCGTAGGCTTCGCGCTTTTGAAGAACTCTTGCAAGCTCCTCCGCTCCGGCGGTCTTTGCAAGCTCTGAGAGCTCGTCCATCGAGCTTTCGGCGTCGTACTCGCCGGTGTCCGCACCGATGAGTATTGCCCTTGTAAGGTGTTTTTCTTCCATAATTACTCCTTCTCATGTTACTCCGGGATTCGGAGTAAGTTTCCCGGTCTGCGCGTGAGTGCGCGGACGTAAGTAATTACACACATATCGGTATTATAACAATATTTTTCCGATATGTCAAGTACAAAATCAACCGCCCAGTCGCGGTGATATAAACGGGCGAAAGTCCGGAAAAGAAAGGCTGATCGCTTTGAAATTCCAAAGATATGACGTTATCATCGTCGGCACCGGTATCTCCGGTATCTACGCCGCGCTGAACCTCGCACCGGATCTGAAGATCCTCATGCTGAGCAAAAGAGAGCTTACGCTCTGCAACTCTGCGCTTGCCCAGGGAGGCGTTGCGGCTGTTATGGACAAGGAAAATGACAGCTACGAGCTTCATATAAAGGATACCCTCGTCGCAGGACACTACAAGAACAATCTCGACAACGTAAAGATACTCGTCGAGCAGGGACCCACCGACGTTATGCGCCTGAAGGAGAAGTACGGCGTTGAGTTCGACCTCAAGCAGGACGGCAGCATCGAGCTTACCCGCGAGGGCGGACACTCCCGCCGCCGTATCGCCCACCACAAGGACACCACCGGCTTCGAGATTGAAACCAACCTGATAAAGCAGGTGCAGGAGCTTAAAAACGTGACCGTAGTCAACTGGTCTGTGCTCTGCCGTCTGGAGAAGCAGGACGGAATGTTCTTCGCAGATGTTCTGGCTCACAACGACGAGCCGGGAAAGCAGGAGCACCAGTACTACTGCGCTGACGCGGTTATCCTGGCGACTGGCGGTATCGGCAGAGTCTACGACTACACCACGAACTCCGCGATCGCCACCGGCGATGGAATTCAGCTCGCGTACAACCTCGGCGCTGAGATAAAGAACCTGAGCTACGTGCAGTTCCACCCGACGGCGTTCGCCGACCGCAAGAACCGTGAGTGCTTCCTTGTTTCCGAGGCTGTCCGCGGCGAGGGAGCGTACCTGCTGAACTGCCACAAGGAGCGCTTTATGCAGAAGTACGAGCCGGAGCGCAAGGAGCTTGCTCCCCGCGACGTGGTTTCCGAGTGCATGATGAAGGAGCAGGCGGAGACCGGCTCCGACGAGTTCTGGCTGGATATTTCCTACAAGGATCCCGAGTTCGTCAAGGGACACTTCCCGATGATCTACAGCAAGGTGCTCGAGAAGGGCTACGACATGACCAAGGAGCCGTTCCCGGTTTACCCATGCCAGCACTATCTGATGGGCGGTATCAACGTCGACGGCAAGGGCGCTACGAATATCCCCGGTCTGTACGCAGCGGGCGAGTGCTCCCACACCGGCGTACACGGAAAGAACCGTCTGGCGAGCAACTCCCTGCTGGAGGCGCTGGTGTTCTCCCGTCTTATCGCCGAGGACATCACGAAGAACCGCCGCGAGGACGACCGCGAGTGCGTTGAGTACCCGATGAGCTCCCCGGAGGGCAAGCCGCTTCCGCACGGTATCCGCACCGAGATACGTCATATCATGCAGAAGGCGTACTTCATCAAGCCGAACTACGAGGAGGCTGAGAAGGGTCTCGCGCGTATCAAGGAGCTGAAGGATCAGGTCTACAACGGCGGCTACGAGATCACGTCCGATTTCGTTGAAACGAAGTCGCTGGTGACTGTTGCGTACATAATTCTCACCGAGGTACTTGAAAGGAAGGACAAGGAATGATACTTTTACCGTTTTACGTTGACGATATAATCAAGACTGCGCTGACCGAGGACATCAACTACATCGACAGCACCGCTGACCTGCTTATCCCGGAGGACAGCATTTCATCGGCGTATTTCATGTCCAAGGCGGACGGCGTTCTGTGCGGACTCGAAGTAGCGCTGCGGGTATTCACGATACTCGACCCGGAAATGAAGATCGAGTGCCGCTTCAAGGACGGCGACAAGGTGAAGTACGGCGATATCATCGCGGAATTCACCGGACACACCCGCCTCATGCTGAAGGCTGAGCGCACATCTCTGAACCTGCTCCAGCACATGAGCGGAATTTCGAGCTACACCAACAAGTGCGTCGAGCTTGTGAAGGGAACCAACGCCAGCATTGCGGACACCCGCAAGACCCTCCCGGGACTGCGCCCGCTCCAGAAGTACGCGGTAACGGTCGGCGGAGGCCGCAACCACCGCTACAACCTTACAGACGCGGCAATGCTCAAGGATAACCACATCGACGCATACGGAGGTATCACCGCGGCGGTGAACGCACTCCGCCAGAAGGCAGGACACATGCTCCAGATCGAGGTTGAAACGAGAAACCTCGAGGAGGTTCAGGAGGCAGTGGACTGCGGCGTGAACGTAATAATGCTGGACAACATGGACTGCCCGACGATGGCGAAGGCAGTGAAGCTGGTAAACGGCAGGGCAAAGCTGGAGGCAAGCGGCAACGTCACAATGGAGAATATCCGCGAGGTCGCAGAGTCCGGTGTTGATATAATCTCCCTCGGCGCTCTGACCCACAGCGTCAAGGCGTTTGACATTTCAATGAAGTGGAAAAAGTAAGTGATATAGCGGCACGTAAATCTCCGGGGCGCGTAAGCGCTCCGGAGATTTTCTATTACATACAAAAAGGGCTGCCCTTGCGGACAGCCCCGAATTGCATTAAGCGATTAGCATTAGCCCTTAGCCATAGCAGCAACTTCAGAAGCGAAGTCGTCCTGCTTCTTCTCGATGCCCTCGCCGCGCTCGTAGCGTACGAAGGAGTCGATCTTGATGGAAGCGCCTGCTGCCTTAGCCTCAGACTCAACATACTTAGCGATGGACATTGTATCGTCCTTGAAGTACTTCTGATCGAGGAGGCAAACTTCCTCGAAGTACTTTCTGAGACGACCCTCAACGATCTTCTCAAGTACGTTCTCGGGCTTGGGCTTAGCGGACTGCTCGTTCTCGGTTCTTACCAGGCCGAGCTGTACTTCCTTCTCGTTAGCGAGTACGTCAGCAGGGATATCAGCCTGGGAAACATACTGTGCGTTCAGAGCGGTGATCTGGAGAGCTACGTTCTTGCCGCATGCGAGAACAGTTGCGTCCTCGGGCTTGTCGGTGTCGAGCTTAACCAGTGTACCCAGTCTGCCGCCGTCGTGCATGTAGGGAACCAGTGTGCCGGTCATCTTGGTGAAACGGCGGATGTTCATGTTCTCACCGATGGTGGCGATCTTCTCGGTCATATACTCGGAAACGGTCTGTGCGCCGCCTGCGATAGTGCAGTTCTTGAGAGCCTCAACGTCTGCTGCGTCGTTAGCGAGGATAGTGTCAGTGATGGTCTCAACCAGCTCGAGGAACTTGTCGCTCTTTGCGCAGAAGTCAGTTTCGCAGTTGATCTCAACGATAACGCCGTTTGTGCCGTTAACCTTAGCCTTTACGATACCCTCGGCAGCGATTCTGCCTGCCTTCTTGGCAGCCTTTGCAAGGCCCTTCTCACGGAGGATCTTAACAGCCTCATCTCTGTTGCCGTCAGCCTCAACGAGAGCTCTCTTGCAGTCCATCATGCCGCAGCCGGTCATTTCGCGAAGTTCTTTAACGTCGCTTGCTGTAATATTAGCCATTTTTGTTCTCCTTTAACTGTATTTTACGTTGTGTATATACGAATTACTCAGCGTCCTCAGCGGGAGCAGCCTGCTCTTCAGCAGCGTCTGCGGTGCCCTGCTTAGCGGAGATGATAGCGTCAGCCATAGCGCCGGCGATGAGCTTTACTGCTCTGATAGCGTCGTCGTTGCCGGGGATAACGTAGTCGATCTCGTCAGGATCGCAGTTGGTGTCAACGATAGCAACAACCGGGATACCGAGCTTCTTAGCCTCAGCTACTGCGATCTTCTCCTTGCGGGGGTCAACGATGAACAGAGCGCCGGGGAGCTTCTTCATGTTCTTGATACCGCCGAGGAACTTTTCGAGCTTCTCGATCTCGAGGTTGAGCTTGATTACTTCCTTCTTGGGGAGCAGGTCGAATGTGCCGTCGGTCTCCATGGTGTGGAGCTGCTCAAGTCTTGCGATTCTTCTCTGAATGGTCTTGAAGTTGGTCATCATGCCGCCGAGCCATCTGGCGTTTACATAATGTGCGCCTGCGCGGGTAGCCTCTTCCTTGATGGAATCAGCAGCCTGCTTCTTGGTGCCTACGAACAGGATCTCGCCGCCGTTTGCTGCAACTTCGTGTACGAAGTTGTAAGCCTCGTCGAGCTTTCTTACGGTCTTCTGAAGATCGATGATGTAGATGCCGTTTCTCTCGGTGAAGATGTAGGGAGCCATTTTAGGGTTCCATCTTCTTGTCTGGTGACCGAAATGTACGCCTGCTTCGAGAAGCTGCTTCATAGATACTACTGCCATTGATTTTTCCTCCTGAATTTGGTTAAAATGAATTTTCCTCCACGGCTGAACGTCCCGGACGCGTGAGCGCACCGGCGGAACGGCTGCGCCGTGTGTGTATTTGTGCATATTATTCCGCACACTTACTGAAATATTATACCACAACGGCAGATTTTTTTCAACATCTGCCACAGAGTTTATTTCAACAAATTTCCGAATAATTTGCCGCGCTTCTTTGGTGAATTTGACGGTTCCTGACAGGATACGAGTATTGTATCCTCGCCGATGACCTCAATATCGCACCATTTTATGCAGATGTCCTCTTCTCTGCCGAAAAGCCCGAAGAACCGCGCTTTTCCGTAAACGATGAGCCGGCAGATCTTAGCGGTGCAGTTCTCGAATTCGATATCGTCCGGGAAGCCGATGCGGCAGCCGTTGCGGACGTTGATTATCTCCTTGCACCTGATGTCGTTGAAGCTGTAAACCATACTCTCACCCCGTACAGCATATGCAGGCAGGGGCGGGAAAATTCAGGCGGACAGGGCGTTGAAGCCTGTCTGCGCCGCAAAAAGCACTATCAGCATGGCGAAATTGTAGGCGGAGAACTCCGCAAAGTACCTGCCCTTTTTGGCTCCGGCGGTGGCTCCGTAAAGCTTGAACGAGATTAGGCTCGCGAGGGAGGCTATGAGCGTCCCCAGACCGCCGATATCCACGCCGAGCAGGAGCTGCTCCGCATTCCCGGTGAACCCTGAGAGCATGACCGCGCAGGGTACGTTGCTTATCACCTGCGAGAGCAGTACGCCGACCAGCATTTCCCGACCGGAAACCACGCCGCTGATAAGCTCCCTGACGGCCGGGACTGCGGAGAGATTCCCGACGAAAACAAAGAAGCATATAAAGGTCAGGAGCAGGGCGTAGTCAACGCGTCTGAGCACGCGCCAGTCCGCAGTCAATACGCACACGAGCACCACGACAAGGCAGATGCGCCAGTCGAGGAGCCTCAGCACGGTGCACAGGCTGACCGCCGCCGCAGCGGAAAACAGCGCCGCCCGGAGCTTCGTGCGGTTTCCGGAGGCGCACGCCGGTACGTCCGCGGCGTTTTCAGGGCTTTCAGGCGCGGACAGCTTACTGCGGGGGATAATCAGCACGGAGAGCAGGAGCAGCGCAAGGCTGAGCGCCGTTGGAGGCAGCGTTACCCGGAAGAAATCCGCGACCGGCATGCTGAAATGCGAGTAAATATAGAGGTTTTGCGGATTCCCCATCGGGGTGGCCATGGAGCCGAGGTTTGCCGCAGCGGTCTCGAGAACTACGGTGCGGATACAGACCTCCGGCATGCTGCGGAACAGCGCGATGGTAAGCGGGACGAGGGTCAGCAGCGACACGTCGTTCGTCACCAGCATCGCGAGGAAGAAGCACATCAGCACCAGCGCCGCGCCCAGGCTGCGGGTGCTGTGGAACCGCCTGGTGAGCGTTCCGGCGAGTCTTGAGAACGCGCCTATGCTTCCGAAGCCCTGCACAGCCGCCATCAGGCAGAACAGCAGCCCCAGGGTCGACCAGTCCACGTAGCCGAGGTATTCCGGGTTCGGCGGGGTGAATATCATTGAAATAAGCGCGGCCGCAAGCGATATGAACAGCACGGCTTCTTTTTTTACGAATTTGATTACTTTGCTCATTTTACATTCCTGCTATATTCGGCATTATTCGACAACGATAACGTTCTTGCCGCTTGCCTTTCCCTTGTAGAGCCGTTTGTCGACGGTCGAGAGCATGGTGTCGATATCCTGGCTCCCGGATTCGCCGCTGGCGGCGAATCCAAAGGTCATAGAGACCTTCACAGGCGTGCCGTCGTGCGTGATCTTAAGGTCGTTTATCTGGGCTTTTATACGGGAGATAGTGTGGAAACAATCCATCGCGGAGCCGTACATTATCATGAGGATCTCCTCGCCGCCCCAGCGGCAGGCGGTGTTCCCGCCGCCCATGTTGCGGAGTATCACTTCGGATACGCTTTTCAGCACGACGTCGCCGCACTCGTGGCCGTAGGTGTCGTTGACCTTCTTGAAGTCGTCGAGGTCGCCCATTACGATACAGAACGGGCGTTCGGAGGTTTTAAGCGCGCTGAGCGCTCCGGTGAGGCTGTGGCGGTTGTACAGCCCGGTGAGGGCGTCGTGGGTGGCGATGTAGTTCAGCCGGTCGTTGGTTTCGTTGAGCTTGTTTATGAGGTTATGTATCTCGAGAATGAACAGCGTGCTGAACCCGAACAGCAGTGCTGTATTAAAGGCTATGTTGATGGTGCGCATGAGGTCGGTCTCGTTAAGGGTGAGGGGTCTGCGGAACGTGTAGAAGAACGGGTCGCAGAAGTGGTCGAACACCAGCGCCGCGCTCAATAACGCCAGCGAACACAGCGAAAACAGAAACGTTCCGCGCTTGAACATCTTTTTTTCGCAGGTGAGGAACAGGTAGTACAGCATCACAGGAATGGTCATCATCGTGTAGAGGAAGAAGCAGGTGTTAACTCCCAGAAACAGTGTGCAAAAAAACGAGTGTAAGGCTATCTCAAAGTAAATTGCGGATATCCAGTTGTACGCCCTTCTCTCGAAGTTCTCGCGCTTGCATATCATGCCCAGTACTATGTACAGTCCAACGCTGAAAACATTGAAAATTACCATGACGTATAGCTGAATAATAGCGAATATCACCAGAAAGGTGAGGTGCATGAATGCTCCGGAAAACGCCGCCGCCGTATATTTTACCGACTTGCCTATTTTTAAGTCGAGAATATCCCTTCTCTTATCTGTATTTCTCATGGAATGCCCCCTATTTTGTATTTTTCTGAGAATCCCTTATTTCATATTATAAAACTGTACGATATAAATTTCAAGCCTTTTTTCGGATAATTCAATTTTTTTCCCAAATAATAATAAAATTTTGTTTACCCCCTTGAAAAATTTATATAAGTATGATAGAATAAAACCATCGGGTGTGTAAACGATTACCGCCCATTGCGGAGAAATAAATTTACGGAGGAAATGACCAATGAAGTATGCAGACGGATTATGGCTGAACAAGCCCGGTTACGGCGTGAACTACGCTACCCAGATGTACGAGGTAACTGCAGATGAGACCTCTATCAACGTACTTGCCACCAACCAGTGGATAGGCAACAGAGGCATGACCCTGGGCGGTCCTGTGCTTGAGATAACCTTCACTTCCACACTGGAGAACACCATCAAGGTGTCCATCGACCACTACAAGGGAAGAGTACATAAGTCTCCCGATTTCCAGCTCAACGAGGACAAGAGCTTCAAGCCGGTCATCAAGGAGACCGACGGCGCATACGAGCTTATTTCCGGCAATACTAAGGTAGTTGTCGCAAAGGGCGGCGCATGGGACATCAAGTACTACTACAACGACAAGCTGCTCACCAAGGAAGGCTGGCGCACCACGTCCTATATCACCGAGGATCAGTGGAAGACAAACGAGCGCATGGCAAATGATGAGATGAAGCCGTTCTTCTCCCATGACGAGACCGCTGACGGCGCTGTAATGCGCGAGATGCTCAACATCTCCGTAGGCGAGTGCCTGTACGGCTTCGGCGAGAAGTTCTCCACATTCGTAAAGAACGGTCAGACCGTCGAGGTATGGAACAACGACGGCGGCACAAGCTCCGAGCAGAGCTACAAGTCCATTCCGTTCTACGTTTCTTCCAGAAACTACGGCGTGTTCGTTAACCACCCTGAGAAGGTAACGTTCGAGGTCGCAAGCGAGACCGTTTCCAAGGTAGCTTTCTCGGTTCAGGGCGAGCACCTTGAGTATTTCGTTATCGGCGGCGGGAAGCTGACCGACGTTGTTTCCACCTACACCACCCTGACCGGCAAGCCCGCCCTCACACCGGCTTACACATTCGGTCTGTGGCTGACTACATCCTTCACCACCAACTACGACGAGGCTACAGTTTCCAGCTTCATCGACGGCATGGCGGAGCGCGATATCCCGCTGGAGGTATTCCACTTCGACTGCTTCTGGATGAAGGAATTCAACTGGTGCGACCTCACATGGGACAAGAGAATGTTCCCGGACCCCAAGGCTATGCTGGACAGACTGAAGGCAAAGGGTCTTGAGATCTGCGTCTGGATCAACTCCTACATCGCACAGCGCTCCTCCATGTTCGACGAGGGCATGAAGGGCGGCTACTTCCTCAAGACCAAGGACGGAAGCGTATGGCAGGGCGACATGTGGCAGCCCGGCATGGCTATCGTTGACTTCACTAACCCCGCTGCATGCGAGTGGTACAAGGGCAAGCTGCGCGCACTCTGCGAGATGGGCGTTAACGCATTCAAGACCGACTTCGGCGAGCGTATCCCGACCAAGGACGTAGTTTACTATGACGGCAGCGATCCCTACAAGATGCACAACTATTACACCTACCTCTACAACAAGTGTGTATTCGAGGTGCTCGAGGAATTCTACGGCAAGGACAAGGCGTGCCTGTTCGCACGTTCCGCGACCGTTGGCGGTCAGCAGTTCCCGGTACACTGGGGCGGCGACTGCTTCTCCAACTACGAGTCCATGTGGGAGACCCTCCGCGGCGGTCTGTCCCTCTGCATGAGCGGCTTCGGCTACTTCAGCCACGACATCTCCGGCTTTGAGGCTCAGGGTACTCCCGACCTTTACAAGAGATGGTGCGCATTCGGTCTGATGTCCTCTCACTCCAGACTGCACGGCAACAGCTCCTACCGCGTTCCGTGGAACTTCGACGAGGAGAGCTGCGACGTACTCCGCCACTGGACAAAGCTCAAGGGCAAGCTCATGCCGTACCTCTGGACGCAGGCTCACAAGACCCACGCCACCGGCGTTCCGATGATGAGAGCAATGGTAATGGAATATGCGGACGATCCCGCTACGCTGTCCCTCGACCGTCAGTACATGCTCGGCGACAACCTGCTGGTTGCTCCGGTATTCAATGAAGAGGGCATTGCGGACTTCTACGTACCCGCAGGAAACTGGACCGATATCCAGAGCGGCAGGGTATACGAGGGCGGCAAGTGGTACTCCACCAAGAACAACTACTTCGAGATGCCGGTGCTCGCAAAGCCGAACAGCATAGTAGCTTACGGTAACTTCGAGCGCGCATTCACCTATGCATACGGTGACAAGGCAGACATCGTTATCTATCAGCTCGAGGACGGCAAGTCCGCTGAGACCACCATCTACGACGCAGACAGCAGCGTAGTCCTGACCGTAAAGGCAGTACGCAGCGGCGACACCATCAAGGTAACAGCCGAGGGTACAGCTAAGGATTACACCATCAGAAGCGCTGAAGGTCTCAAGGTTGAGTTTTAATTCTGAATTTCAGCCTGCCTGACGCTGCCTCAGCAGTCCGCCGGGGTGTTGGGGAGGAGAGGAGATTCAGTAATATGTGATTGTGGGGGAAAACTCTTGTTTTCCCCCACAATCTTTAGCGCTCTTTAATCGTTTGACTGCGCGCCGGCGCGCGCAGAGTATCCGCACTCCGTGCGGGAGGGCGGCTCAAAGGTGCCCCCTGTAAACAATTTATTACCTTCTAAACTTCATGTAAATCAACCCGGCTGCTCCACTTATCAATGCGGCAGCTTCATTACGGCAAGCTGCGGGAACTCGTCGCGGCGTATCTCTGCGATGCGGCTTTCAATACGGCTCCGGGTCACGCCCGGGTATTCATCGAAAACCGGCTCCACGCCGAAAAACGCCGACGCCACAACGGCGGCGAACGCGTTCGCGTCCACCTCGGCGGGCTGTAGGCTGAACTCCCTCAGCGGAAGCTCCTCCCGCGTTTTATAGCTCCCGTAATACATAGCAGCGTCCCTGCGGCGCTGCCACTCCCGCCGAAGCTCCGACGAAGCCGCGAAAAGCTGATCCAGCGACGCGGTTTTCAGCTTCCTCAGATATAGCTGCTTCCCATCCGGCGTGAGCCTTGCATGCTGCCCCGGTTCAAGCGCGGAGTCGTTATAAAACACCTGCGGCATGGGAAGCTCCAGCATTCCGCATATCATCTTGACATAGTTGTTTATCATGTTTCACCTCAGAATAATGTGAGCTGCTCGCACTCCGGGAACTCATTCAGATACGCGAATATCCTGTCTGGCTCGGACATCATGCCGTACCGCGCGCACTCCTCATGGAATATCGCAAGAAGCCGCGCCGTATCCGGGGAGGGCAGCTCGTAATTGTTCACGTAGCGCTTTATATAGCGCTCCTTTACGCCCGGCAAGTGCCTGTCAAGCGCCTCGTAAAAGTATTCGCGGCTGCCGTCGCGCAGGGTCAGCCCCATTCCGAACGCCATCACGCCCTTGCAGCCCGCCCGGTGAGCCAGCTCCAGTATCCCACGGACGTTCTCCTCGGTATCGTTGATGAACGGCAGCAGCGGCGTCAGCCACACCACCGTCGGGATACCGCGTTCACGCAGCTCGCACAGCACCTCAAATCGCCGGGAGGTCGGGCAGACGTTCGGCTCTATTATGCGGCACAGGTCGTCGTCAAGGGTGGTCAGGGTCATCTGAACCACCGCTTTAGAATCGCGGTTGATCTGCTCCAGCAGGTCGATGTCCCGCAGAACCATATCTGATTTCGTCAGCACTGTTGCGCCGAATCCGTTCCGGCTGATGACCTCAAGGCAGCGCCGGGTGAGCTGAAGCTCCTTTTCGGCGTGGAGATACGGGTCGCACATTGCGCCGGTCCCTATCATGCAGCGCTTCCGCTTTGAGCGCAGCGCGGTTTCAAGAAGCTGCGGAGCGTTCTCCTTCGCTTCGACGTCCTCGAACGGCACCGGAGTGTGGTAGCACAGGCTGCGGGAGTCGCAGTAAATGCACCCGTGCGTACACCCGCGGTAGACGTTTATCCCATTGTGCGCGGACAGTATCCCCTTCGCCTGGACTAAATGCATGTTCTCACTTCCGTTCATTTGCTTTTATCATGTGAACATTATACACTATTCCCGGAGGTTTGTCAATCATTCTTGACAATATGCGGAAAAGGGAGTATAATTAAAAATGTATATAAAACCATACCAAGTTATTATTCAGGAGGAAAACCAATGAGCGAATTAAAAATGGGAACCAAATGCGTCCAGGGAGGCTACACTCCCGGAAACGGCGAACCCAGGCAGGTGCCGATAATCCAGAGCACCACCTTCAAGTACGCCACCAGTGAGGACATGGGCAAGCTGTTCGACCTTGAAGCCAGCGGATACTTCTACACCCGCCTTCAGAACCCCACGAACGACACCGTTGCCGCTAAGATAGCCGAGCTTGAGGGCGGTTCCGCCGCAATGCTGACTTCTTCGGGTCAGGCTGCGAACTTCTTCGCGGTGTTCAACATCGCAAGCTGCGGAGACCACGTAGTCGCTTCCAGCTCGATCTACGGCGGTACGTTCAACCTGTTCAACGTTACCATGCGCAAGATGGGCATTGATTTCACGTTCGTAAGCCCCGACTGCACTCCCGAGGAGCTGAACGCGGCGTTCAAGCCGAACACCAAGGCGGTTTTCGGCGAGACCATCGCAAACCCCGCCCTGACTGTTCTCGACATCGAGAAGTTCGCGAAGGCTGCGCATGAGCACGGCGTTCCGCTGATCGTTGACAACACATTTGCAACTCCGGTCAACTGCCGCCCGTTCGAGTGGGGCGCTGATATCGTTACCCACTCCACCACCAAGTACATGGACGGCCACGGCGCTGCGGTAGGCGGCTGCATCGTAGACAGCGGCAGATTCGACTGGCTGGAGCACGCCGACAAGTTCCAGGGGCTGTGCACTCCTGACGAGAGCTACCACGGGATAACCTACGCCGAGAAATTCGGCATGGGCGGAGCGTTCATCACAAAGGCGACCGCGCAGATGATGCGCGACCTCGGTTCTATACAGGCTCCGATGAACGCGTTTATTCTCAATCTCGGACTTGAGAGCCTGCATGTACGCGTAAAGCGCCACTGCGAGAACGGTCTTGCAGTAGCGAAGTTCCTGAGCCAGCACAACAAAATAGAGTTCGTGAACTACCCCGGACTTCCCGGCGACAAGTATTACGATCTTGCGCAGAAGTACATGCCCGATGGTACCTGCGGCGTAGTTAGCTTCGGCATGAAGGGCGGCAGAAAGGCTGCCGAGGAGTTCATGAAGCACCTGAGACTCGGCGCGATAGAGACCCACGTTGCGGACGCACGCACCTGCTGCCTCCACCCGGCGAGCGCAACTCACCGCCAGATGAACGACGAGGAGCTGAAGGCATGCGGAGTATTCCCGAACCTCGTAAGATACTCCTGCGGTCTTGAGGACGCTCAGGACCTCATCGACGATATCGCACAGGCTCTGGATAAGATCTGATACGCCCGATATTGAACAAAAAAATCCCGGACTGTTTTCAGCCCGGGATTTTTAATTAGGGCAATACCGCACAAAATCTAATAAATGGTCTTTGTGCGGTATTACCATTAGTTTATCAGTCCATAGCCTTCTTGATGGCAGCCATGAGTTCATCGTAGGTCTCGTATGCGGGGAGGTCAGGGTTGTCAGCCTTGATATTGTCAGGGCTCTTGAACAGGAAGCCTGCCTTGCTTGCACGGATCATTCCGAGATCGTTGTGGCTGTCGCCGCTTGCGATGGTCTCGAAACCAATGGACTGGAGCGCCTTAACTGTTGTCAGCTTGGACTGCTCGCAGCGCATCTTGAAGCCTGTGATCTCGCCGTTCGGAGCGACCTCAAGGGTGTTGCAGAAGATGGTAGGCATGCCGAGCTTCTTCATGAGCGGGCCTGCGAACTGGGAGAATGTATCGGAAATTATGATCACCTGGCAGAAGGAGCGCAGCTCATCGAGGAACTCCTTAGCGCCGGGCATCGGGTCGATCTTTGCGATGGTCTCCTGGATCTCCTTCAGACCCAGACCGTGCTCCTTGAGTATGCCGAGTCTCCAGTTCATGAGCTTGTTGTAGTCCGGCTCGTCGCGGGTGGTGCGCTTGAGCTCGGGGATTCCGCTAGCCTCAGCGAATGCGATCCAGATCTCGGGAACCAGTACGCCCTCGAGGTCAAGACAGGTGATATACATGGACATTGTGTTTTCCTCCGTATTATGTAATTACCGCAGAAATGCGGTTTCCTGAATAATTATACCACACTTTCCTGCAAATTTCAATACATATTTTATTATTTGCGCTTTCTGCACGCGAATACTCCGGCAGCCGCCAGAGCCGCGATACCAGCGAACGCTGCCGCTCCACCGGCTCCAGTGTCGGGGCTTCCCTTTGCAGGGGTTTCCGCGGGAGTTTCAACCGCGCTTTCCGAGCCGTCAGTCTCAGCGGTCACGGCGCCAGTTACCGGCGCGGAGGTCTGCTCTGCGGTCAGCCCGGACAGCAGCGAATAGATCGCGCTGTGACCTTCCTTGTTCGGGTGGATATCCATTGAGGAAATGTTCGTGTAGTCCAGCGCGTGACCCTCAAACGCGGAGTGTACGTCCGCTACCTCCACGCCGTGCCCCTTAGCTTCTTCAAATATCTCCGCGTTGAGTTCACCGAGCTTTTCGCGGGCTGCGACGTCCATCATTTCCATGCCCTGTACACCCTCGAACGGGTCGTATACGGTCAGGAGTATCACCTGGCACTCGGAATTGAGGTCGGAGATCTCGCTGAGAATGCCGCATATGTTTTCGCCTATAGCGGAGACGTCCACGGAATCAACGGCGTCCAGCATTACGGACATCATCTGCGTCATTATCTGCATGTAGTTGTCCTCGTTGAGCTGAGTTTCCCCGCTTTGTAATGTAGAAAGCAGGTCGGGGTCGGACATCACCGCGCTCTGAACCGCGCTTATCATCGGCTGAAGGAAGTCGTTGCCGCCGATGGAGATGACAACTGTGTCAGCTCCTGCGAGAGCCGCAGCGATATCAGCGTCTTCGAGGGCGGTCAGAAGCTCGCCTGATGTTCTGCCGTCGACCGCGAAGTTCTCGTAGCCTCCGAAATCCGCGCCGAGCATGTTCGCGAAGCTGCCCGCTGCGCTGTAGTTATCGCCGGAAACGTAGCCGTCAAGCCCGTAGCCGCTGGTGATAGAGTCGCCCAGCACGACAAGCTCGCTGCCCTCCGCGCCGGCGGTGACGGTGCACGCCGCAGCTACCGCGGCAGCCATTATAATAGATAAGGTCCTTTTCATGTGTTCTCCTTTCAGGGAATACCTCTTGAACGATAATATATGCCTTACTCCCGCGGAATATCCCGCCGGAGAGCCGTTTTTAGTATAACACAGACGCTATTTTTTGTCAACATCAAATCACGGCGATGTGGAAAACTCAAAATTCGCTGCCATGCCGCATATTTTTTCAACTTTTAAACATTAAAAACGGGCAAGCCGATCGCCTGCCCGTTGCTCTTAATTGACGCCGAATTCACTTTCAGCTCTGTTCCGGAAGAATGTACTTGTTCTTGTAATCGTTGAACTCGTCCATAAATTCGGAGCGGTCGAGCTTTTTCAGCTCGTTCATATATTCGTGGGTGTCCATGCTGTTGTCGCTTATCTGAATGAGGTACACCGCGATATTCGAGCAGTGATCGGATACGCGCTCGAAGTTCGTCAGCAGATCCTGCAGGATGAAGCCCAGCTCTATCGTGCACTTTCCGTTGCGCAGACGCTCGATATGGCGGGTCTTAAGGTCGCTGCGGAGCTGGTCGATCACGTCCTCAAGAGGCTCAACGTTCTTTGCGAGATTCACGTCATTGTTTACAAACGCGTTTATCGACATGTCCAGTATTTCGCTCACTGCGTTGACGATGACCGGAAGTTCCCTGAGAGCCTGCTGCGAGAACTTGATCTTTTTGCTGTGCATTTCCTCGGCGGCTTCCACGATGTTCACCGCGTGGTCGGAAATGCGCTCCAGATCGCCTATCGTGTGCAGCATGCTGGATACTATCTTGCTGTCGTTCTCGGAGAGATCCTTCGAGCTTATTTTCAGAATATATGAACCTATCTTGTCCTCGAAAATATCTATTGCATTCTCGTTGTCTATTACCTCGGCGCACTTCTTCGCGTCGTAGGTCGTAACGACCTCCATCGACATTTTCAGAGTTTCCTGGGTAAGTCTCGCCATGCGAATGCAGACGTTGCGGCACTGCTCGATAGCTACGGACGGGGTCTTGAGCAGACGCTCGTCAAGCAGCATAGGGGTGAGCTTCTCGTCGTTGGAATCGTCGCGGACGGTCAGACAGGCGAGCTTTTCAAGCTGCTTGGTGAACGGCAGGAACAGCGCGGTAGCCAGCACGTTGAATCCGGTGTGTATAACCGCGATACCGACTGCATTCAGCGATTCCTCCATGAATGGCATACTGATGAATGCGTTCAGCAGATAGAATATCGAAAGGAACACAACGGTTCCGATAACGTTGAAATAAAGGTGAACGAACGCCACACGCTTAGCCGGCTTGTTTGCTCCGACGGAGGAGATAAGCGCGGTAACGCAGGAGCCGATATTCTGACCGAGCAGAAGCGGCAGCGCCACGGAGTATGTGACCTTACCCGTGGAAATGGCGATGGACTGCAAAATACCGATGGAAGCCGACGAGGACTGAAGCACAGCCGTCAGGACAGCTCCCGCGACAACGCCGAGCACGGGGTTCGAGAACATCATCAAAATATTGCAGAATGTCTCGTTCTCAGCAAGACCCGCAGTTGCGGAGGACATCGAGTTCATGCCGAACATCAGTACGGCGAAACCCGCGAGGATCATGCCGATGGTCTTTTTCTTGTCCGACTTGGTGAACATAATTAGGATCACGCCGATGACCGCAAGAACCGGTGTAAACGTGGTCGGTTTAAGAAGGTTCAGGAAGCTGAATCCGTCCGAGCCGCTTATCGACTGAAGGCTGAGCAGCCAGCTTGTCGCGGTGGTTCCGATGTTGGCGCCCATGATGACTCCGATAGCCTGTGACAGCTTCATCAGCCCCGAGTTAACGAAGCCGATTATCATGACCGTGGTTGCAGCCGACGACTGTATAACGGCGGTGATTATCGCGCCGAGCACTACGCCCTTGATGGGTTTGGACGTCGCTTTTTCAAGCCAGGTTTCGAGCTTTCCGCCCGCGAGTTTCTCAAGTGAAGCGCTGAGGGTATGCATTCCGAAAAGGAACAGGGCTATGCCCCCGAGCAGGTTCAGTATGTCGTAGACATTCATTGCAAGATTCTCCTGTTTTTACAGCAATTATTCTTTATTGCTCTGGATTTAACACTTCTTTTATCCATACAACATAATTATACATGATTTTTCGGGAATTGTACAGTAGTTTGTCAAAAATTTTACGAAAATTTAATTTTTTGTTGATAAACCACAAAACAAGCGCTGCAATACCAGAGTTTTGCCGCACCGGGTCAATGTTTTTCCCACAAAGCTATAATTTACGGAATAAATGGAAATATTCTGGCTAAACTATGGCTGAACCCCGGAGCATACTATACCAAAAACGAGAAAGGAACTCATCATGAAAAAGGACAGAAACAGAAAGAATCTGAATACAAAGGCGTTTGCGGCAGCCGCGGTGCTTGGCGTGGGCGCGGTGGCGGCGGCGTCCTTCGCGGCGTACAGCCGGACGATGGCGAACCTGACCCCTACCACCAGCGCGGATTCAACCAGCGTATGGACGTTCAGCGCGCCTGAGAGCGTCCCCGCGAACGCGGAGCAGAGCGGAGTAGAGCGCGACGACGCGGCGGTCTCCAGACCCTCCGTTACTACGGCTCCCCAGGCGGCGGAGGCTCAGTCCCCGGAGACCGCCGAGGCTGAGGAGGTCAACAAGCCGGTGAAGTCGGAAGCGCGCAATATCATGCCGGTCGACGGGGAAGTATCCCACCCGTTCAGCAACGGCGAGCTGGTGAAAAGCGAGACCCTCGGCGTGTGGAAGACCCACGACGGCTGCGATATCCTCTGCCCGCTCGGGACTGACGTGAAGTCGATGTCCGCAGGGACCGTCACCGAGATACGCGAGGACCCGCTGTGGGGCGTGATGGTTGTGGTCGAGCAGGATAACGGGTTTACTGTGGAGTACTGCGGGCTTGCCAAGGAGCTTAGCGTAAAAACCGGTCAGGAGATCCAGGAGGGCGCTGTGATCGGCAAGACCTCCGACACCTGCCAGGCTGAGATAGTCCAGCAGCCGCATCTCCACCTCGGAGTTAAGCAGGGCGGCAAGTGGATAGACCCGATGTCAGTGATTACGGGGAAGCAGGAATAACGAACTGGCTAGGAAAATTCAAAACTGGACAAAGGAAAATTCAAAACTGGACAAAGGAAAATTCGGAATTAGGAATTCGGAATTCGGAATTTCGGTATCCGGCTTCGCCGGATAATCTAAAATGACCAAAAAATCGGAGGAAAACCATGTTTTCCTCCGATTTTGTTCTATGTGTTTTATTAATTGAGACCTATGGTCACCTCTAAAAACCTCATATGAGCGAAAATGTGCAGTGCGCACCATCTTCGTCGTCAAACCTCCTCGTAAGGCATACAGCCTTACTTCGTCGGCTTTCCTAGAAGCTGGCACACCCTGCCCATTTTTGCTTTTCACACCGGTTTTTAGAGGTTCCCCTATAATAGGACAATCATCTTCGCCGGGAATCAATCAAAATATTCCGGCGAAGCCGGCACCATAATTCCGAATTCATAATTCCGAATTCCGAATTATGAATTAATCCGTCATAATTATGTCAAATGATTATATCCGCCCTTTTTGATTATTTTTGCGTAGTTCTTGTAGGAGAGGTTAAGGTCGACGTAGCCGTCGATTCCGGATACGATGCCCTTGCAGGTGTACTGCCACATTCCGAAGTCTCCCGTGTAGGTAGGAACGGTGTTCCACTGCGCAAGCCATACTTCGTAGCCTGTGAGCTTCGACATATCAAGGTAGGTCGTCAGCCAGGACTTGTTGGAGTACAGCATGCCGTAGTAGCCTGCCGCGTTCACTTCGTCAAGGAACGCCTTGACGATCTTTGTAAGGGCGCTCTTTCCGAGGTTAGCCTGGCTCTGCTCCTCAACGTCGAGGACTACGGGGTAGGTTATCTGATAAGGCGAGATGGTCTTTATGAAGAACTTCGCCTCCTGCTTTGCCTCGGACACTGTGTGCGCATACAGGTAGTGGTAAACTCCGACCTTTATTCCTGCCTCGGCTGCTTCGGTGATGTTGCGCTTGAACGTGGTATCCTCTGAAGCGGGACGCGTGCTGCTGACGGGTCCTCTCGAAGCGCGGAGCATTGCGAACTCAACGCCGGAAGCCTTCACCTTCTGCCAGTCGATGGCTCCCTGGGCGTAGGAAACGTCGATGCCCTTGATACCGGAGTCGGTGGTGTCCTCGCTGGTGTTGTCGTCGTCGCCGGGGTCGGGGTTTACGAATGTTCCGTTGGAGTAGCGGTAGTCTATCAGGCGGCTGCTCTTTGAAACTGCGAATCTCGCCGCCTTCGACTTGTAGTATCTTACGGTTTTTTCAAACACGAAAACGCCGCTGTTCACCACGCTGCCGGTAAGCGAGAAGTAGCCCGCCTGAGTGGTGCGTCCGTTGATGGTTACTGAGAGGCTGCCGTGGCACAGCAGTCTGCCGGTCTCGGAGGTCTGGAAATCGCCGGTTACTACCATGTCTGCACTGGTGGTGAGGCTGAGCTCGCCGTAGTTCAGCAGTGTGCCGTTTTTATAAACGTTCAACGAGGTGGACGCTATCATGCTGCCGGTGCTGCGGTTTATGAAGTCGCCCGCGATCCTTACCAGCGCGCTCACGCTTGCCTTGAAGCTGCCGAAGTTTTCAAGTCCTGCTGATTCGAACACGGTCAGCGTGCCGGAGGTCATAAGCTCCGCGCCCGGCTCGATGGTGAGTATGCCGCGGACGTTCAGTGAACGCTCCGTGTAAACGACCAGCCTTGCGCCGCTCTTGATGAGCAGCCTGCTTCCTGCGGGAACTCCGAAATTGCCGCGGAGCTTGGTATCCTTTGATATGTAGTAGTTGACGCCGCTCTGCATTTTGGTTTTTCCGTCCCACTCCGTCCAGCCGGAGGTATCCGTCTCGGAGTAGATGTGGTTAGAGACGTCGAGCACGCTGTCAGGTTTGCCTGATATCGTTTCATCGGGGTCGATTATGGTCGTTTCAGTGCTGCCGCCGGGCGTGACTATCTCGGCTCCGGAGGTCCCGGGATCGCCCGAACTGTCGCCTGTGGCGGGGTCTATGACCGATGTTTCATTTCCGAAGTCCACGACCAGCATTGTCGAGCCGTCGCCGGTTTTTATCAGGGCAGTACCGTCTGCCTCCGCATACGCAGGAAGTGTCATTCCCGCGAGCATTACTGCGGATAACGCCGCAGCCGCCGCTTTCTTTAAAAAATTCATTTTTATACTCCACAACTGTTTGAATCCCGGCAAAAAGCGCCTGCTTCTATTGTGACATATTTTTTTGGATTTGTCAAATGTTTTTTGTGATTTTGCCAAGTTTTTTCACATGTAATTTATGGAAATACGGGATTTCTGTTAAAATCGAAGATATTTTGCTGTTCCCGCGCGGAATATGAAGCGTTCATGGAGCTGTCCGGCGGCAATTCCGGGCGCGTTCCATATATTGCAGGATTATTATGCTGAAATTTCAGAAAATACTTGACAAATCCCGGATCGGGGTGTATAATCACATTGTACGGAGTTATTCCCGTACAGCAGATCAAAAATGCGTTGATGGGTGCGGTTTTCCGCCACATGCCGAGTCCGCTTTTACAGAGAGCTGCCGTCTGGTGCAAGGCAGTAAAGCCTCCGCGTGCGATCCGCCCGTAGCAGACAGTCTGAACCCCCGCTGTACATACGGTCGCCACGGTGATACTGGAGTATGGTTACCCCCCGGTGATACAGGAGATACTAAGACTGTACGGATTTCCACCGTTAAAGGGAAGTGCATTGATGGATGTACAGAGGCTGATTTGGCTTATATTTATGCCCTCTTATCGCTCTGACAAGGGGGATTTTTTAATAGCTGCTCCTCTGCACCCGACTAAAAATTGCCGAACGGCAGGAGGAGTTTTTTTATGCTTACACTAGACAAGGTTTACAAGGCGTCACACGTTCTCAAGGAAGTCATCAGGGAGACCGACCTCATCAAGGCTCCCAAGATCAACAAGGAGGCTGAGGTCTATCTCAAGACCGAGAACCTCCAGGTAACTGGTTCGTTCAAGGTGCGCGGCGCGTATTTCAAGATCTCCCAGCTCAGCGACGAGGAGAAGGCAAAGGGCGTTATCGCCTGCTCCGCAGGAAACCACGCGCAGGGCGTTGCTCTCGCGGCTTCCAGAGCCGGTATCAAGTCGCTCATCTGCCTGCCCGACGGCGCGCCTATCTCTAAGGTAGAGGCTACCAAGTCCTACGGCGCAGAGGTCTGCCTGGTAGAGGGCGTTTACGACGACGCCTACGCGAAGGCTCTCCAGCTCCGCGATGAGAAGGGCTACACCTTCATTCACCCGTTCGACGACGAGGACGTTATCGCAGGTCAGGGTACCATCGGTCTGGAGGTGCTCGAGCAGCTCCCCGACGTTGACGCTGTCGTAGTTCCGATCGGCGGCGGCGGACTTATCTCCGGCGTTGCATATACCATAAAGCAGCTCAATCCGAAAATTAAGGTTTACGGCGTACAGGCCGCCGGAGCTCCCAGCATGGTGAACTCCATAAGAGACGGCAAGATCGAGCGCCTTGACAATGTTTCCACCATCGCGGACGGAATCAAGGTAAAGGAACCCGGTCAGCATACCTTCGATATTTGCAGCAAGTACGTTGACGAGATCGTTACCGTTACCGACGACGAGATCGCGGCGGCTATCCTGGCGCTCATCGAGCAGCAGAAGCTCATCGCAGAGGGCGCTGGCGCAGTTTCCGTTGCGGCTGTAATGTTCGATAAGGTACCCGTAAAGGGCAAGAAGGTCGTGTGCCTCGTATCCGGCGGCAACATCGACGTTACTATCCTGTCCAGAGTCATTCACCGCGGCCTTGTTAAGTCCGGCAGAACTGCCCTGCTCAACATCGAGCTGCTCGACAAGCCGGGTCAGCTCCTCGGCGTATCCAGGATCATCGCACAGCTCGGCGGCAACGTTGTCGGCGTACACCACGAGCACGTTGGAAACTCCGACATCAACGGCTGCTACCTGAGAATTGAAATGGAGACCAGAAACTTCGAGCACCTCAATGAAATCAGAAAGGCGCTCACAGAGGCTGGCTTCAAGATCGTAGATTAATCACAGGAGGACATCAACATGAAAGACGTATTCACCACCAACGCACCCGCAGCTATCGGTCCCTACACACAGGCAAAGGTCGTAGGAAACATGGTCTACACCTCTGGTCAGATCGCAATTGTTCCCGCTACCGGAAACCTCGCAGAGGGCGGTATCGAGGCACAGGCAAAGCAGGTCTGCGAGAACCTCAAGGCAGTGCTTGCCGAGGCTGGTTCCGACCTTGCAAAGGTCGTTAAGACCACCTGCTTCCTCAAGGATATCAACGATTTTGCAGCGTTCAACGCGGTTTACGGCGAGTATTTCACCACTAAGCCCGCACGTTCCTGCGTAGGCGGTCTGAGCCTTCCCAAGGGCGCGCTCGTCGAGGTCGAGGTTATCGCCGAGGTCTGATACCCATATTCTGAATCATAGCTGGCTGCCTCCGGGCGGCCAGTTTTTTTCGGGGATAAATTAACGACATCGTGCTTGAAAAAACTAAGCTCCGGTGATATAATTTATTCAGAGCGTTATAATACGCCGCTGAACTTACAGACTGAAAACAAAGGAAACCAAAACCCATGAGTGAAAAGAAAAAGCAGCACGGAGCCGGACAGCTCCTGCCGCTGTTTGTATCGTTCCTGAAAATAGGCGCGTTCACCTTCGGCGGAGGCTACGCAATGATCCCGCTGATACAGAAGGAAGCCGCCGACCGCCACAAGTGGATGACAGACGAGGAAATAATGGAGATAGTCGCCATTGCCGAAAGCACGCCGGGGCCTATCGCAGTCAACGCCGCGACATTCACAGGATACCATGCCGCAGGAGTTCCCGGCGCGGTGCTGGCTACCATCGGGGTAGTCATGCCGGCGTTCCTGGTGATAGCTGCGGTGTCCTCGGCGCTGACGCTAGTCAGCGGAAACCAGTGGGTGAAATGGGCGTTCAGCGGAGTGCGCGCGGGCGTGCTGGCGCTTATCGTGAAGTCGCTGTTCGGAATGTACCGCCAGTGTCCAAAAAACGCGCTGTCCTACGTTATCGCTGCCGGGGTGTTCATCGCGGCGGGGTTCTTCAACGCCAGCGTACTGCTGCTGATAGTTCTGTGCGCGCTGTTAGGGCTGTTCTTTTCGCTGAGGAAGCGGGGTGAGCGCCGGTGATATACCTTGAGCTGCTGCTTACGTTCCTGAAAATAGGCGCGTTCACCTTCGGCGGAGGCTACGCAATGCTGCCGCTGATACAGGCGGAGGTGAAGTCCCACGGCTGGCTCGACACTGCGGAGCTGGTGGATTTCATCGCGGTCAGCGAGAGCACTCCGGGGCCGTTCGCCGTGAACATCTCCACTTTCGTCGGAATGCGCACCGCAGGGATCCCGGGCGCGTTATGTGCGACCTTCGGAGTTGTCCTGCCGTCGTTCCTGATTATAATTCTTGTCGCGAAGTTCTACGAAAAGTTCCGGAAAAGCAGCATAGTCCAGGGCTGCATGACCGGTCTGAAGCCCGCGGTCGTCGGACTTATCGCCGCTGCGCTCGTGACTACGGGGCAGGCGGTGTTCTTCCCGGCGGGTATAAGCGCCGGAGTGTTCACGACGCCTGCGTTTTTGTGCTCCGCCGGGATATTCGCGGCTATGCTGGCGCTGTCGCTTAAAAATCTCCACCCCATTGTGGTGATACTGATTTCCGCCGCGCTGGGAGTGCTCACCGGGTGGTGCTTCGGGCTGTGATTCACGACCCTTTTGAAGGCGGAAAATTCTCCTCATAAACGCGCTGCGGCGCAGGATCTCTCCTGCGCCGCGTTTTCGCAAAATTTGATCTATCCGCGCCGGAAATTCCCGACGGCTGTAAGCGTATCATTTTCGAAGATACTGAGCTTCACGCCCGGTATCTCAGCGTTTGTTATTTCGTAGTCGGCAAAGCTCGCAGGGCGGCTTCTGAGCGGCTCGGCTATCACGCTGCTGAACACCATCGCCGGAGGGCAGACGCCGAGCTTCCCCGGGTGCTCCCACCAGTACAGGCGGCGTACCTCGATCGACCCGGCGGGGCGCGACGATGAGCAGTCGTTATCCGGAAAATGCAGCAGAGCCTCCCGAAGCAGTTCGCAGTCGGCGCAGGTCAGCCCGTTTTTAGCCGCCACGCCCGGAATGATTGAGCCGCGCAGAATGTACAGTCCGTGCTCAACGCTGCTCTTGAATCCCATCGAGATTTTCCCGTTGTTCGGAAGGCAGCAGGTTATCCCGGTGGAGATAACCTTTACCGGGCAGACGCTCACCGCAGGCTGAATCGAGACCGCGCCTTTAACTCCCGGCGCGTGCATTCCCCTGGAGGAAAACACCTGCCCGAACGCGCGGACGTCGAACCAGCGCCGGCATGCCTCCGCCGGAATATTGCAGTTCCCCGGGAGCGCGGAGAGCCGCCGTGCGAGGTCGTCGCCGGGGCGCTCCGGCGGGGAGATCAGTATCGGCTGACCCAGCTCGGCAAGCGCGTTCCGGAGCTTCCTGCGAATGCACACCGCCGATATGACGCCGCGCCCGCTGCTGTCCGTTCTGGGGAGACCTTTCTTCATCGGGTCGCCGTTTGGGTTCGCTGAATCCACGGTTATCAGCGCTTCGAAATCTATTCTGTGTCCGAGCGGGGTAAGATTTTTTGGCTGCGGCATGATATCACCTCTTGTTCGCGAGTTCTGGCAGGGGGAAAAGCTCCTGCGCCGAATAGCGGATAACGCCGCTTTCCATAATGCAGTTGAAGTAGCGCGGCTCGCCCGCCGTGTAGTCGAAGCTGTGGTAGAGGATCCCCAGGCTGACCGCCTTGCCGCTGTCGTAGGCTCCCTCGCCCTCGCCGAAATGCACTGAGCGCACCGCCGCCGGGCAGTCCGCGCGGCCGAGGCAGACCCATCTGCGGCCGCCCCTGGCGAGGCTACGAAGCGCTATGCGGAAATGCTTGATCTCGTCGCGCTCTGTGAGTTTAACAGAGCCGGGGCGCTGTTCGTTCCACACAAAGTGCGCCCGGAGCTGATAGCGTACGTCCTTCAGGCAGTGTACGTCGGCGTTTGTGAAGCGGCTTCCGTCAGATGTCCGCGTACCTTCGCGGGTATATCCGATGGGTTCCATCACGCGAAGACTGTCCGGTACCCAGATGAAATCCGGATTCCAGTAGATGGAGCCAAGTATTCCTTTCAGCGCTTCGCAGCTAGGGACTGGAAGCGTCTGCGGACGCAGCGGGTCGCGGAATAACGCGCGTTCGCCGCGTATCTCAAGCTCGATGGAATTTGAAAACTTCACAACATCTCCCCCTCGGATCATTATAGCGTAAAATCGTTATTTTTTCAATGCGCAGCTCAGCTAAATAATTACAGGGCGTGCGGATTTCGGGCGGCGGGTGAATTTTTCTGAAATGCGGTTTTTGTCGAAGTTCTACAAAATTTGGTTTGCCGGATTGTTCAAATCAGAAAATGAAATGGGCCGAATGTCGCTGGAATGCACAAAAAATCCCTGCATTGCTGTAGGGATTTTGTACTTATACCAGTTCATTTACAAGCTGCTTGAAATGCCTGCCGCGTTCCTCAAAGTTCTTGTAGAAGCCGTAGCTTGCGGCGGCGGGGCAGAGTATCACGCGGCGCTTTGCAAGCCCGGAAGCGGTTTTGACTGCCTCCGGGAGGTCCTTTACGCGGACCTTGTTCACCATAGGGGAGGTTATCATATCGCCGATACGGTAGCCGCTGTCCGGCAGGAGTATCACATTTTTAACGTACCCGGTGTTGAGAAAATCCGCCAGCTTGTCGTAGGGTATATTGCGCTCCATGCCGCCGAGGATAACGCAGTCGGCGCCGTCCGGGAACGCCTTCACAGCCGCTATCGCCGCCTCCGGAATGGTGCAGATGCTGTCGTTGATGTACTCCACGCCGTTCACCGCAGCGACGTATTCAAGGCGGTGCTCAAGCCCCCTGAAATCCGGAAGGGAAGCGAGGCAGCGGTCGGTATCGGCTCCGGCGGCGGTTGCAGCCATGAGAGCCGCAGTGATGTTGTAGACGTTGTGCTTTCCGCGGAGCTGGGTGCGTACCTCGCCGGCGGGTATCTCACGGTCGGGGAGGAATATCGCGCCGTTCTCCGCGAACGCCATAGCCGGGCGCTCGCAGCCGATGGTTATCAGCCTGGACTTCCGGTAGCCGGAGTTGCTGCAGTTCGGGGCGTTGCTGCATTCCGCGTTGGTGCAGATGTCGTCCGGTATCAGGTCTACATTGAGTATCGAAACGTCGCCTGCCTGCTGGAATTTATAGATGTTCCGCTTGGCTTCGGCGTACGCCTCGAGGCTCACGTAGTGGTCGAGATGTTCCGGGAAGATGTTCAGCAGCACGGCTATCTCCGGGGAGTGATGCACGAACTCGAGCTGATGGCAGCTCATCTCGCAGACCGCCACGGTGTCCGGGGTCATTTCCTCGAAGCGCTCCAGCGGCGGAACTCCGATGTTGCCTATCAGCATGGTTTTGAACCCGCAGGCGCTGAGGAAGTGATAGGTCAGCGAGGAGGTCGTGGACTTCCCCTTTGTGCCGGTTATGCCGATAATTTTACACGGGCGCAGCCGGAGCAGCACCTCGGTCTGGGTGAGTATCCGGGATTTTTCCTCGTCGGTCAGCTTATCCTTGATGATGACGCCTGGGCTTTGCAGGAGCAGGTCGTAGCCCTTTGCGCGGTCGAGGCAGTCCTCGCCGTATATCCCGGTGACTCCCGGTATATCCTGCGGCTTCATGTCCGCGACTGCTATCTCAGAACAGCAGCCGAGCCTGTTCAGAAGCGAGAGCCACACTCTGCCTTCCCTGCCGTAGCCTAGTATGGCGCAGCGTTTTCCCTCAAAAAGGGGGCGTAATTCATTGATGTTCATTGCATTTCTCCGAGCAGATATTTGAACTCCTCCGGCACGAAATTGTCCCGGTCGAAGTAGTTTTCAAGGGATACCGGCGCGTATTCCGGGAACAGACTGCGCCAGCGCTTCATCAGTGCGGGCGGATCTGACTTCCGGCGCTCCCACGCCATTTCGAGCGAGAGCCGCACCTCGTCCTTGGTGCCGACGCACTCAAAGGGCTTATCCTCGCCGTCCAGCACCAGACCGTCCAGCATATCGGAAAGCTCCTGCTTTTCGAGCATGTTGCAGCCGAAAATCCCGGTCAGCACGTCGTCGTCGAGGAACGCCGCCAGCAGGATATAGACGTACAGGCACTTCGCGCAGTTACAGCACCAGGAGTTCGTTTTGCTGCCAAGGTTGCAGCTCTGGAAGATTCCGAAATACTGCGGATATTTCACGAATTCCCGGGCTATCTGCCACTCGCTCCAGGGGCGGAGCAGGCTGAAATATTCCGGGCAGCGTGAATACCCGCCGAACCACTTTTCGCAGTACTCCCGGAAATCCCGCTCGAACTCGGTGGACTTGCTGTACTGGTGGTTTATCTGTGTGCCCTCGACATAGGATTCGTTCGCGCTGCTTTCGTTGGAGAGCGCGATGTACTTCAGCCTGTGAACGCAGGCGCAAAGCTCCGCGGAGAACGCCACCACAGCGGAAAACGGCGTGTGTCCGTTGAGATAACCCATTTTGTTCAGCTCCAGGAGCTGTTTGTCGATGGCGCGCTTCGGAGCGATAACGCGGCTTTCCGGAATTCCCGCCGCTTCCGCACAGCCGAGGGTCGCGCCCCGGGGATTGATGATATATGCGGATATGTCTACTCCGGCTTTCCGCAGTAATTCCAGCGTGACGACGCTGTCCTTGCCGCCGCCGATGGGAACCATGAAGCCGGAAAGTCCGTTCGTCCGTGCGGGAAGCTCTGAAGGCTCCGGCGCGTTTATCGTCATGAAGCTGTCAAAGCCGGGAGTTATTCCATTGCGGTAGAAGAACTCCCCAAGCCCGTTGAAGTAGAGCTTTTTCCACCAGAGCTTCTGTTCTTCGGAAAGACCGCCGCAGCGTATCTCCACCACGGGAGGGCAGGCGCACTTCCAGTAGGAAACGAGTTCCGCCATTCCTAGGGAGAACGCGATACGGTCTGCAAGCTCACGGTCGAAGGTCAGTCTGCTGAATTCCTCGGGAAAAGTCCACCCGGGGTAAAAGTGGTATTCGTCAATTGAAAAGTGGAACCGGAGCAGCGTGGAGCCGTCCTGCTCCGTGAATTCATAGCTGTGGTAAATAAAGCTGCCGTGCTTCCGGCGAAGCTCGTCGTAAAGGCTCATGTGTCCTCCGTTATGCGTGATGATTACGCAGGTCGTATTTCTTCACGAATGCGTCTATGCTGTCGTCGCTTTTCCTGTCGAAGCCTTCGCTGCATGGTATCAGCGACCAGTACTCTGTAATGCTGGCGGATTCGCCGTTTTTCAGGGTCTTAAGCTCGCCGAGGCTCTCGCATTCGAGGAAGATCCCGTTCGTGAAGGTCTCGAAGTTGCAGCCGTAGTCCGGGTAATTCCCGTCGATATTCATGCGGAAATTCTTGAGGAAAATCTGCCCGTGGTTGACCACAGCCGCCCAGCCGTCCTCGTTGTTTATGCCTATCTTGAATTTTTCCGGCTTTCCCTTTACCTGCTGAAGCGTGCCATATCTGTTCGACAGGAAAAACCGGTCGTCGCTGATATCCGAGTAGCTCCAGAAAACATTCCTGCGGTTAGAAAGCAGCCCGTTGTCAGCCTGGCTCTGAGGGAATATCTCCACGCCGCCCGCCGCGCATACGGTGAGCGCCCAGGGCGCCAGTGTGACTATCGCGCCGGAAACGTTTCTTATCTCGTGGAAAAGCTCGACTTCCGAGCCTTCGTCCGCGAGTCTGTATATCAGCCTGTGCTGCTGACCGGTGCGGGTCGCCGGAGGAATCAGCGTTATTTCGCCGCCGGAAACTGTATATTCCACCGGCTCGTTGTCCGGGACGTAGCTGTGCGGATAGCTTTCAGGGCTGCTCCAGAGCCTGTGGCCGCCGTATATGTACCATGTCCTGCCCTCGCCGAAATAATCTCGGAGTTCCTGCGAATCGTCCTTGAATTCCCGGTCGACGTCCTCAAGCAGCATGTTTTCGTGACCGTTCAGGCAGTAGGAAATAATGCGCGGGCCGACCTCCACGGTGATTATAATGCTTGCCGTGCCGTTGTCGAGCTTAACGCATCTGCCGAAGTTCTTGTAGTTAAGTTCAGTCGCTGTTACCATTTTATGCACACTCCCTTTTTTTAAATTCGGAATTCGGAATGCGGAATTTATGTGCGCCGCTGCCGCGGCGGTATTCCAATTGTATCAAATTTTGATATGTCCCGCGAAGCGGGACTCCGAAATTCCGAATTCCGAATTCATAATTCCGAATTTAACTTAGTATCGTTGGCTTGGCTGTGAAGTCGGAGCCGCAGGGGAGCGGCTTTTCCAGGGCAAGCGTCCATACGTCCCTGCAGCGCGCCTGGAACGCTCCGAGCCTGTGAGCTTCGAAGGACGTGTCCATCAGCGCCCGCAGCGAGGTGTCCATCGGGACGGTGCAGCCGGAGTTCTTCGCAGCCGAGAGTATCTCCCTGCCGCGGGAGTTCATGCCGAGAATGCGGATATATCCGTCCGGCTCATGGAGCATTTTTTTGTCCACGCCGAGGAACGCGCACAGCACCGCCCGTCGTATCCGCGCGAGGGTGTAGCGCTTCGTTTTGGCGAGGAAGTACAGCTCGTCGAGGCTTCCTGCCCGGCGCACCGCCTTGAAGAGCCGTTCGCCAAGCCCCTGCGCCGCGTCGTACACGGCTTCGAAGTCCTCCGGCCGCATCATGCGGAGCTTCGCGAGTATCGCGGTCTCCAGACGGCGGATATCCGCAGCGGGGGAGTCTATAAGCGGAGCGTACGCGCTGTAGTCCTCTCCGGCGAGTATCTTTTTGCGTATCGCCGAGGCGCTGAGGAATTTTTCCTGCTCGCTGTCGCTGTCGTGGGCTGCGCCTTCACGCCGGACAGTCACCGGCTCGATGCCGCTGCCAATGTCGTCGAGCGCCTTGATGTACTCCACGGCGAGGGTGTTGTTTGGCGAGGATATCACGTCGTATACGTCGTTGGTGTAGAATTTCTTCACCGCCTCCGCGAGGGCGGCGGGGTAGCTTTTCCCGCCGGACATCAGAAGCTGGAAGTAGTCGGAATGCACCGCGTACTCCACGGCTCCCGCGGCCTCGCGCAGGGCGGGAATGCTCCCGCATTCGCTGCCGAAGCTGAGCATATCGACGCAGCCGAGCGCGGAAATTATCCCCACCGCGCCCCTTGCGAAGCCCTCGGCGGCGCACAGGCTGTACTTCACGGGAAGCTCCAGCACGAGGTCGGCGCCGTTTTCGAGCGCGGTCTTTGCCCGGGCGAACTTATCGGTGACTGCTAGGTCGCCGCGCTGGGTGAAATCCCCGCTCATCACGGCGACGATGTGGGTCGCGCCGAGTGCGCGGGTCTGTTCGAGCTGGTGCCTGTGTCCGTAGTGGAACGGATTATATTCGCAGATAACTGCGGCTGTTTTCATAAAAGTGCCCCCTTTCCGGATCGTGGCTGTTCTTCTTAATATTTTACACCAAAACACGCTATAAATCAATAATTTTTCAAAAAAGACTTGATTTTTTCGCCGGAAAGTACTACAATATTACTGTTGTATGAGCAAAATCTCTGTTATTCTCTGATTTTGTGATTTTTTATTTCACCTGAAAGGATTTATTAACATGAAGATTCTTGTAATCAATGCCGGCAGCTCCTCGCTGAAGTACCAGCTTATCAATATGGAGGACGAGAGCGTTATTGCAAAGGGCAACTGCGACCGTATCGGTATCGACGGCCATATCAAGCACACCACGTTCGACGGCAGGACAGTCGAGGCTGACTGTAAGTTCCCGACCCACACCGAGGCGTTCGAGAAGCTCGTTGAGGTACTCACCACCGGCGAGGGCAAGGTCATCGACAGCATGAGCGAGATCTCCGCCGTAGGCCACAGAATAGTACAGGGCGCTGAGGTCTTCAGCAAGACCACCCTCGTTACAGACGAAGTTATCCAGCAGATAGACGACCTCGCAGAGCTCGCACCGGTACATAACCACCCCCACGCGCTCGCCCTGAGAGCATGCAAGAAGGTAATTCCGGCTACGACTCCGCAGGTAGTCGTATTCGATACCGCGTTCCATTCCACCATGCCGGAGAAGGCGTTCATGTACGGTCTTCCCTACGAGTGCTACGAGAAGCTGCACGTAAGAAAGTACGGCTTCCACGGCACATCTCACAGATTTGTAAGCCAGGCTCTCGCTGACGCTATGGGCAAGGATATCAAGGATCTCAAGATCGTATCCTGCCACCTCGGCAACGGCTCCTCCATCACCGCCATCGAGGGCGGCAAGTCCATTGACACTTCCATGGGCTTCACTCCTCTGGACGGCGTTATCATGGGAACACGCTGCGGCAGCGTAGACCCCTCCGCTGTAACCTTCGTTGCAAATAAGCTGGGTCTTACTCCCAACGAGATGAGCGACTACATGAACAAGAAGTCCGGCTTCCTCGGAATTTCCGGTATCTCCAGCGATAACCGCGATATCACAAGCGCGGCGGAGCACGGCGACCACAAGGCGCAGCTTGCCGGCGAGATGCTCCGCTATGAGATCAAGAAGTTCATCGGCTCCTATGCTGCTGTCATGAACGGACTTGACGCTGTTATCTTCACCGGCGGTATCGGCGAGAACTCCGACGACGTACGCGCTGACGTATGCCACAACATGGAGTACCTCGGCATCAAACTCGACGATTCCGTTAACCACGGTCTGAGAGGCAAGCTGCAGAAGATCTCCGCTCCCGACAGCAAGGTCGAGGTCTGGGTCGTTCCCACTAATGAGGAGCTTCTTATCGCCCGCGATACCCGCGACCTGGTAGGAAACCTTTGATTTTACGCTGATGTAAACGAAGTCCGCAGTCATTCGGCTGCGGATTTTCTGTATCGGGAGGTGGCGCCGTGAGGACGTTCTACATTATACTTCTGGGGCTTTCCGGAGGGTACCTGCTGTTGCAGCTTGCGGTGCATCTGCTGTTTGGAAGGCCGCTTTTCCCGAACGCCGGGGAGCTTTTCGAGCACACTAAAAGCCGCGCGGAATGGCAGACGGTATTTCCGAAGAACCTGCTGCGGCTGATCGTGTTCGTATTCGTGACGTCGCTTATAGGGCTTCTGCTGGACTGCGCCGGGGCTGTGAGCTGGCTGGGGCTTCCGCTGGCGGCGGCTGGAGGGCTGGCGTTCAATTTTCTGCTGAGCACGGTGTTTTCGCCGATGTACCTGAAGCTCCACAAGCAGGGCGAGCCTTCCGAAAAGGAGCTTGAGAACATGGACGGGGTAGTGACCGAGGAGATATCCCCGGATATGTACGGCGAGATAAAAGTGACCCGCGGCGGGAAGCCCTATTATTTCCGGGCGGTCTCGGCGAACGGCAGGGAGCTTCCGGAGGGCACGGAGGTCATAGTTATCTACAGCGAGGACAGCGCGTGCTTTGTGGAGTCGAAGGAGCGCTTCTTCGACGTGCTTTTCGAGGAGGGAGCGGCTCCGGAGACTCCCGCGCGGGAAGCGGACGATGATTCATGGAGGGCGTAGAATGAACGTGATAGTATTTGACATCGGCGGAACGCTGATGGAGTATATCAACATGCCGAATGTGTGGATAGACTACTACGACAGCGCATTCCGGCACGTGCGGGAGAAGCTGGGTCTGCCGCTGACCGACGAGCAGCTTGAAGCTTCCATCGAGGTGCTGAAGCAGTACAATCCGCGGGTGAAGTACCGCGAGAGGGACTACGCGCCGGAGCAGATATTCGGCGATGCTGCGGCGAGGTGGGATTTCCCATATTCGCTGGAGGAGGTCATAGGCGCGTTTTTTGAGAACATGAATCTGACCCCGCTGATTTATCCGGAGACTATCCCAGTGCTCCGTAAGCTGCGCTCGGCGGGCTGGAAAATCGCCACGCTGACCGACGTAGCTACGGGAATGCCGGATAAGCTCCACAAGAGCTACTTTCCGGAGCTTATGCCGTATTTTGACATGTATGTATCGTCACAGAGCTGCGGGTTCCGCAAGCCGAATCCGGAGGGAGTGCACCAGATAGCGGAGCATTTCCAGGCTGACGAGAAGAAGTTCATATTCGTCGGCGACGAACCCAAGGACATCAAAACGGCGCAGAATGTAGGCTGCCGTTCAGTTCTCATCGACCGGAAGGGCAGGGGGATTGAGGCCGGTCAGGACTACACGATAACGACGCTCAACGAGCTTCTGCCGATATGCGGGGTGACATGACGGGCGTAAAAGGGTGCTGACCCTCACGTAAATTTATAATTTATGCAACTAGATTTATTCTTTCAGCAACCACCAATAGGGAGTCAAGGGGGACGCGTCCCCCTTGCAGGTCAAGGGCAGCGCCCTTGTCGCCGCTAGGCGAAACCTCCGTGCGAAGCACGGCAAAACGACAAAAAGGCGCTAAAGGGGTGTGGGGAAAAACAAGAGTTTTTCCCCACAAGCTAGTTATTGTCTTACCATCGCCTGTTCTCCGAAACAGTTCGGTGGACTGTTTCGGAAGCATACGGCGCAGACTTTTTCGACGGTCTCGCGGGAGGGCGCTGACCCTCCCGTATTTTTATTCCTCCATCTGCTTGCCGAAGTACATTGCGGCAGCCTGGACGAGCGCGCTCTGCTCGTTCGTTGCGAATTCATTGTCGTCGCCGGAGAGCATGATAACGGCTCCGTTGACGTCGCCCTGCGAGAGTATAGGCGCGGCGGCTATCGCGTAGCGGTCGATACCCTCGATGGGGTTGAGCCGCTGATCCTCGCGTGAGCGGTAGACATGGCTCTTGCGCTGCTCGATGAGGTCTTCCAGGGAGCCTGAAACCCTGCGCTCGATGACCTCCTTCTTCGCCATTCCGGATACGGCGATAACGTGGTCGCGGTCGCAGATAACGGCGGGACAGCCGCCTACCTTCGACAGCACGTCGGCGTACTGCGATGCCGTGCAGGATATCTCCCCGACCGGGGAGTACTTCTTAAAAATGACCTCCCCGTCGGGGCTGGTGTAGATCTCTAGGGGGTCGCCCTTACTGAAAACATTGACACGGATAACCTTGTCCCGCCTGTTGGGACTTTTCTGTGTTATTTTCTGTGCGATATCACCCGTGTCCGGGTTAAAATTTGCGGTCAGACCTTTCGCCGGGTCGAGCCGCAGGAGCGCGTCAATATTCGGTTTCAGCGCTATCTCTATCCTGTCCTCGCAGACGAGTATCTTCTCAATTATCACATCGAGGTCGGCGCGGCTGAGGGAGTCCTTTTCGATGATGTCGTTGAAGATGTCTATCGCGGTTTTGGCAGTGCGGTTTATGCGGACTGTCGCGCTCTGCTTCTCGGCGATAAGCTGAATCTGACTTTCCAGAGAGTCGATCTGCTTTGCGAGGTCGTCAAGCATTTCGCCGTAGGTTTCCTCGAAAAGCGCTTCGTTTTCGGGATTGCGGGCTATCTCTTTTACCTTTTGCCGTGCGAGAAGCTTCATTTCGTTCTTTGCGTCCTCGATCCTTTCCCGAAGTATCTCAACCGTGGACTTGGTCTGGACGGTTTCCACCTTTTCCTCTTTCAGCGCTTCATCGAGTTTCCTTATCATCTCCTGCGAGTTGTCGCGCACCATTCTGATATAGGATTTCAGCGCCTCGTCAAGAACTGAGCACTTCGTGTGGTGAGAAGTACAGCCCTGCAGTCCGCGCCGGTGGTAGCTTCCGCAGGTGTATGCTGGTTCGCGTTTGGGGCTGCTTATTGAGAACATAGGAGCGCCGCAGTCGCCGCAGAAGATGAATCCGGAGTACACATTGTCGTATTTTTTCACGCCGCGGTAGTGACCCTCCGTGCGGCTTTCAAGCTGCTTCTGCACGGTGCTGAAAAGCCGGAAATCCACGATAGACTCGTGGTGGTTCTCAAAGACGATATGTTCGCTTTCATCGGTCTTGAAGTCGGCGCCGTTTATCTTTCGGCGCTTGTATTTTGCCTGCCGGAATGTCCCGATGTAGAAATCGTTCCGCAGGATCTCGGACACGGAAACAATGCTCCATGCAGACTTTGCGCGGGACTTGACCTCCTCGCCGTCCGCAATGCGGCGCTGTTCGTCGTGCATACGCGGGGTGGGGATATTGCTGTCGGTGAGGAAGTTCGCTATCTTGCGGTAGCCATTGCCCTCGGAGTACATCTGGAATATCTTCCTGACGACCTCGGCGCATTCCTCCTCGATTTCAATTGACGAATTCTTTCCGCCGGATATCCGGTAGCCGTAGGGGACGGCGCAGAGCCATTTTCCCTCCTGCTGGCGGTTCCGGATAACGCTTTTTACCTTTTTGCTTGCGTCAGTGACGGGCATTTCGTTGATCAGAAACCGGAACTGGATCTGCACCCACTCGTCGCAGGTAGGGTAGTCTATCCCATCGCCGATGGCGATTATGCGCACGCCGCTGTCGCGGAGGTCCTCAAGCTCCACCAGACCCTTGCTGTTGCGGCGGGAAAATCGGCTGAAATCCTTGACAACGAGTATCTGATGTTCGCCGCGGATCAGCTTGCGGCGCATTATCTGGTAGAACTCGCGCTGGTCGAATGTATATCCGGAGCGGTCACGGTCAGCGTAGAATGTAAGCTCAGCCCCGGGGAACTTCGTGCGGACGTATTCCTCAATGATGGCTTTCTGGTTCTCTATCGAGGTGTTGTCGCGGTCGAGTTCCTCGTCTACGGATATTCGGCAGTAACCGGCTATGCTGAGTACGGGAGTATTATCCAATATTGTCTGCTCCTTTTTCTTTTAGTAATAATGATATTGTAGCACGTATTATCTGAAAAATCAAGTGGTATATGGAGGCATATGGCGGTGCTACAGAAAAAGCGGAGATTCGCTCTCCGCTTTTGGTGTATCTGGTTGTGAAGTTACGCTGACTTTCCCTCAAAGAGCTTCTTTACCTCGTCAAGGGGGAGCTTGGTGAGCTTTGCTATCTTTTCCATGTCGCGCATTCCATCGTTCCACAATTCAACAGCAAAATTTATGGATGAATCTCTTGCCGCTTTTCTTGCTGCTTCTTTTGCCCTTTTCTCAGCGTAATCTTCCATTAACTTGCACATGGTATCAACGCCCTCCTTATCTTCCTTAAAATAGCCTGCCCGTCTGGACAGAACCTTGTAGTGCATTTTGTCCGGGTCGTTGCAGAAGAAATCCTGCATAAGCTCGCCCAGCGCCGTTTCTGTTCTCGCCTCGCCGTTCACATATATTATGTGCGACTCGTCGGTGAATATTGCGTTGCCAAGCTCCGAAATCGTCCGATTGATCGTGTAAAGCGGTTTGCCGCCGTTCAGTACATCGTGCTCGGTGATGAAGATAACGTAGCTTTCCGGCAGGTTATCGCACTTTTCACCGGGCAGCAGCGAATTCGTATCCAAAAGGCTGCTGTTGTATCTCGCACGTTTCGGATTTCCGCCTTCATCGCTGCGCTGAACCTCGATATCATACTGTTTTCCCTTGTTATCAACAGCGTAGATGTCAAGCCGTGCCGAACGTCCCTGAAGATTCTTCAGTTCAAACTGCGAAACCACCCGAACCACCGTCAGGTCGTCCCGCCCGAGAATCACTCGGAGCAGCAGCTCGGAGCATTCTTTATCCCAGGGATACGCTGATTAAAGCGAAGCGTATCAAATTCAGCCGCGTGAGTATGCTCGTTTGAACGGGGCGAATTTGATTTAATCAGCGTTTCTCTTAGACACCTTGCTCATGAACGTATCGTCCATCAGCCGAAAGTTCCGGATTATCTCGAGAAGCTCCGCCCTGCGTTCAGGAGCAATGGCTGTGTTATTGTTATTGTCGCCCATAGAAATCACCGTTCCTTTATTGAATTATAGCATATTCCATGGGAAAAATCAAGTATTATGCCGGGGCATTTGTTTCTGCCATAAGCTCTGCCCTGGCTTCCTGCTGTGCTATTTTCATGCGGTTGGTTTTTAGAAGATACAGTGTTGATTCAAACAGATCCTCGGTGCCCGACTTCATTATTATAAGCTTGTATTTTTTCTCCCGGAGCGGCCTGATATTGCGTTCCATCTCGTCCGGAATCGGCAGGTCAAGCTCCTGCGTGGATTTCCAGACCAGTATTATTTTTTTGTCGTGATTGATGTCCGCTCTCACATGGCACCTCCTTTTCTGACATTGTAAATATAGTTTCCAGATTATGGTGTAATATTCATTAAAGTAGTAATTTGCAAAGCCGGTAGAACTTTGCTGATTTCTGAAATAAAGTGATATTTTTTGTTTAAGTGCAGTAATTAAAAACTGGGTTAAATTCCGCATACAGGGCCAAATCAAGATTCTTTATTTTATATAAATCCAAAATCTCCTGCTGCGGGTTGGGAAGATTATACCACACAGTGAATCTTTTGTCAACTTTTTGACTTGACATTCTATGTGTGGCAGGCGAAGCCGAAAATTCACGTATATGTGTATTTTTTTATTTAAAACATCTGCTTCAGGACAAAGTGCACAAATATAATGTAGAAAATTCTACATATAAGAAGCAAAAAAGCCCCGTTTTTTGCAAAATAAACGAGGCTTTTTTATTTTACGCTGTAAAGTTTTAAATTTCAGAAGTTTCGTGAGCCGCGATGTAGTTCTTGTATGCAGTGATTATTGCGCTTTCAAGTTCGTGACGAGCAGCTCCGCCGATGGGGTGAGCAATGTCGTGGCTGACCCCGTAGGAATCCGTGCGGTAGGGCATTGCAACGAACAAGTGGTCGGTCTGTATAAGTTTGATTTCGTGGATTGCGAAGCAGCCGTCCAGAGTTATGGAGGCTATTGCGCGGAGCTTACCGCTATCGAATGTCTTTCTGAATATGATGTCTGTGATGTTCATTTTGGTTGTCCTTTCTGTTTTAAGAGTTGATGTTGATTTCTGCGATGAGCGCCTGACTTTCTGCATAGATTCTGTAAGCGGCAAGTACGGCGCTTTCAATGAGATTGCGTGTCCTTTCGTTGATAGGGTGAACGATATCGTGGTAGTTTCCGATTTCGTCCTTGCGGCTCGGCATTGCCACGAAAAGGTGGTTGGTTTCGATTACCTTGATTTCGTGGATTGCAATGCAGCCGTCAATCGTCAGCGAAGCGATTGCTTTCAGATTTCCTCCAGTGAGGGATTTCCTGAATTTGATGTCTGAAATTTTCATGTTGGTATTTACCTGTCTTTCTTCAAATTTTCTGGTCTTATAAGACCTTTAATAACACCCCGGTCGGCGCCCCGCGACGACAAACCTTTAGTTAAATTTCAGTCTTGAAAGACTTTTAAAAAAAACCGCCGCTGCGCAAGCAGCGGAAAAAGTCTGTTCCATAATCTGGCTATATGCGTTTCTTATAGAGCCCAAAAAATCAGTGTGTCATTTTCCTTATTCCGCGAACCAGAGATAGTGACACACCAAATTCATATTTTGCGATGCTGTGAACGGAGTGTGCGCGCACCATATTATTCCAAAATCTCTGCGGAAGCGGACTTCAAAGAGCAGTTTCAATAATTCCATATAATTGCCAGAAACCTGACTGCTCCGACAGTCAGTAAGAGCTTTCTGCCTCGCAGAAAGTGACTTTCGTTCGCGAAAGTCAGCGGTGTCGGCTATGCCGACCACGCAGCCACCGGAGGGGCTGTGTGTCACCGCCTCTTATGCTCTTGCCCATTTTTAGCCGTACTCCGAAACGTCAATTGAGGTAAACGGCGTGAACCCGCATTTTAATGCGGGTTATTGAGTGTACACGCAGTGTACAAAGCCCCTTTCAGAGTTGTATACAATTTGTACAAATTGTATAGTAGAGGCTACAAATGGCTTTGTTATGCGGCATTCAATGCGGGAATTTGTACACTTTTCATGTTGCGTTATCACACGTGTACAAATTGTATACTCAAGGCAAAATCATGCTTCAAATGTCGGTTTTGCCGTGACTGACGCCCACTGAATTACTGTTTCAAGTTCTCGGAGCAGTCAGTTCCTTTGCATCTGCCAAATGTTGTCCAAGTCGTCTGGGCAGATATTTAGTTCCCATATCGGCTCGAAAAATGTTTCCTGTTTCTGTCAGATTATGAGTCTATGTCGCTGAGACACTTACAAGATGTGTGCGAAAATCTGGGGGTCTTGAACAGAAAATTTTTGTGTTAGTGTCACACAAAATCGTTTGGTCCATGGCACGGATTCACGGTCAATATCGTTGAAGAAAAAGGAGAATTATTTTAATTCTGATCCGTGAATCTGTTTGTTAAATAGAATAATTAAGCTGTTATGATCCTAAAAATGGTGTTATTGATGGTTGATTGGAGTTTAGCATTTTCATTCTATTGTGATAGAATTATGAAAAATAGCCAACCCACTTGACAAATCAATTCTAATGCAGTAGAATAATATTGTGATCACATTCTATTGCAATAGAAAGGAACCCTGAACCATGGAAATCAAACTGTTTGACTCTGAACTTAAAGTTATGGACATACTCTGGAAGGAGGGCGATACCTCCGCAAAGGATATTGCGGAAAAACTGAACAAGCAGGTAGGCTGGAGCAAAACCACTACCTACACCGTAATTAAAAAGTGCATAGACAAGGGCGCAGCCGGCAGGTCGGAGCCTGGCTTCATCTGCCGCGCGCTCATTTCCCGAAAGGAAGTACAGGAAGCGGAAACAAACGAACTTATCGACAAGATGTACGATGGCTCGTCGGATAAGCTGATAGCGGCTCTGCTTGGGTCTAAACGGCTTACAGCTGAGGAGATACAGAGCCTGAAAAAGCTGGTGGAGGAGCTGAAATGACAACTCTGCTCAGCATGACGGTTTCAGCGTCGGCTATCATCGCTGCGATAATCGTGATAAGGTCGCTGTTTATTCACAGGCTGCCAAAGCGGTTGTTCGTGATTTTATGGGCGATAGCGGCGCTGCGAATGCTTGTTCCGTTTTCCTTTTCCGTTAATATTCCACATGAAAATACACAGTCTGAAAATGTCGTTGTGCGTGAATTTGCGCCGTCAGAACCGCCGGAATCAACCTCCGGAACAAGCGGCGCTCCGAACCGTGATTTGATTTTCGGAATCGTCTGGGCAGGCGGAGTTGTTATCTCGCTTGGGATAATGACAGCGCTGCACCTCCGCAGCCGCAGGGAGCTTTCCGAGGCTCTGCCGACAGACGATACGGAAATTCAATCCCACATATTCGCAGAAAAGTTTCGCCGGAAAATAACAGTGAAGGTAAGCGACAGAGTGACTTCTCCGATGACCTACGGCATTGTGAATCCGGTGATAATACTCCCGAAAAATCTGCCCGCAGACAGTGATGAAATGCGTTTTGCGCTTGCGCATGAACTTGTGCATATCCGCAGATTTGACGTGCTGATGAAGCTTGTTATGTCCGTTGCCGCATGCGTTCACTGGTTCAATCCTCTGGCTTGGGCAATGTTCGCGCTTGCGAATCGGGATATTGAACTTTCCTGCGATGAAGCGGTGCTGAAACGACTCGGCTGCAAGCGCGAGGATTACGCGATGGCTCTCATCAGACTGGAAGAAAAGCGCAGCATTTCCGCCGGAACTGCATTCGGCAGGAACGCTGTCCGAGAAAGGATTGAAGCTATTATGAAATTCAAGAAAACCACACTCGCCGGAATCATTGTTTCTTCATGCCTCATTGCAGGGACTACCACAGCTTTTGCAGCAGTGAACTCCGATGGATATACGCGGGAAGAAGTTCCCGCTGAAACGGAAACCGCCGATGTAACTGGTCTTGACAGCAATGAGTATGCCGATGTTGAGTGGTGGACCTACGATGAATACAAGGCATGGCTTGAGCAGGAAAAGAAGAATATCGCCGAACTTGTAAAGCAGGGCGCAGCCGGCTGGACGCAGTCTAGCGGCGACTTTATCTGGACGCAGGATATCGCTGATGATACAATCGCGCTCTATGAGCAGAATCTTGAGGATATCAAAAACGGCGCGCATATTTCAAAACCCGTAAATGGAAGCTACGATGATATTGTGTATTCATATTATCAGGTAGAGGATGGCGCAGACGTTCATCTCAGCACAGACGAATCCTATCAGACAACTGCCGAAGAAGATGGTACGGTCTATATATCTGATGATACGACCGATGCATACACAACTATCGAACATTATATCAGCGACGAAGAATTGTACAGCAAGTACGAAAAATTCGGTCTGACATACAGGGACGGCAAGCTTTATTATAACGGCGAAACCGTGAAATACTTTGATGATACGGTGACCGTTGACGATTCCATCACGGAAATCATAACTTACCTCGACTCGGACGGCACGGTAGCTCTGACGGCTGAGCGCGAGAAATCTGACAGCGGTCTGGGCGAACTTACCGGAATAAGGGTCGTCCCTGAGGAGGAGTATATAACTGTGAATACCGGGTTCGTTTCCTGACGTTAAGATTTTGAGCGAGCTTGCGGCATAACAATAACGGTGCGCTTGGATTTCTAAGCACACCGTTATTTATTTTCAAAGGGTATTCACTCAGCCTTCAGCATAGTATTTCGCCTGTTCCGCGAACATTCCCGCGTAGATTCCGCCGTCAATTCCGACAAGCTGTTCGTGCGTGCCGTTTTCCTTTATCGTGTCGTCAGCAAAAACAACTATGCGGTCGCAGAATTTGCAGCTTGAAAGTCTGTGCGAAATATACACCGCAGTTTTCTCGCCGACAAGCGTGTTGAACTGGCGGTATATCTCGTATTCCGCAACCGGGTCGAGTGCGGCGGTCGGCTCGTCAAGGATAACGACAGGCGCGTTGCGGTACAGCGCCCGGGCAATCGCGGTTTTCTGGCGCTGACCGCCCGAAAGGTCGGTGCCGTTCTCGTCAAAGCTTTTGTAGAGCATGGTGTCAAGCCCGTTCGGGAGCTTCTGCACATCCTCCCAGAGTCCCGCGAGTTTCAGCACGCGCTCCAGTTCTTTGTCGTCCGCCTGTTCGCCGAAAGCAATATTTTCACGCAGACTGAACGCAAACAACTGAAAATCCTGAAACACCACCGCGAACAGCCTGCGGTACTCCTCCTCGGAATACTCTTTGATATTCACGCCGTCAACCAGAATTTCGCCCTCCGTAACATCGTACAGCCTGCACAGCAGTTTTATGAACGTAGTTTTTCCCGCCCCGTTCAGCCCGACAATTGAGAGGTGTTCGCCGGACTTTATCGTGAGGTTTATATCGCGCAAAACGAGCTTTTCGGAGCGTGGATATTTAAAGCTCACATGGCGGAATTCTATCGTATGTTCGCCGGGTTTCACAGGTTTCGTTCCCTTTACCATCGCGGCAGGGAAGCGCAGGAATTCAATATAGCGGTGAGCGTAGGCGCACTTCTGACTGACGGTCTGTACTCCGCTGACTATTCCGTAAAGGCTCCAGTAGAGCGTACCTGCGGCGCTGACGCACATTGAAAAATCACCGACTGTAATAGCCTTTGCTACCGCCATAAAGCCTATGTAGAAATAGCTTATCCCGTCACGCAGGGCATTCACTGCGTCCATGCCCCGGCTGTTTTTGCGCTGTTTTCTCATGGTGCTGCGCCATATTCCTATCTGCTCATCGGAGAAATGCTGCGCCTTGCCGCACATCATGTCTGCGCTGTCGTAAAGGCGGATATCCTTGCCGAGTTTGAAATCCGCAAGCTGCCAGAATACATAGCCGAAAATGCGGTTGCTTTTCGCAAGTTCAAGGAAGCTGTCGCGGTCAATTTTGTTGTTCTTTGCGTTGAGAATTGTTATTACCACAAGAACGCCATCGTTGCTCATGTCGCCCACAATGTCGCTGAACTTGCATACCATCACAACATACTCGCTCTTTGAATCCATACCGGAAACTACCGAAGTGCCGTCATCTCCGACTCGTGCGCAGCTCTGAAATACAAGTTTGCCGTCAACAACCTTATAGAGATTTGCGAACTGACCTGCGAATTCCTTGCGGAATGTAAGCTTCAGGTCAGCGGGAATGCCGATATTGTTTATCTTGATATCCGCGCCGGTAACTCCGCGAAGCCCGTTCTTATCAGCGTTGCCGGGGAGAATTGAGAAGTCTGCCGCAGAAACGGTGATTATCTTCGAGCCGTCAATTATCCAGCTCTTGGAACTGTCAGCGAGAAGTTCAACTCTCGCCTTCGATTCACTGATAGCCTTGATTACATCAGCAGGAAGTTTTGTTTCACCGTTCATATTAATAACTGATGTACTTCCGGCAGGAAGATTCTTGATATAAATACAGATATCTGACCAGCTCTTTGATTTTCCGTCGATAGTCGGATTAGTATCAGTCTTGGAATCAGTCGCAGCAGGCTTGGTCGGTCTGGAGCTTCCACCGCTGCTTCCAGAGGTCTTTTTGGTGAATGCTGCGGAGGTTACAATGCTGTCGTTCATTCCTTCCTTGACAGCTATTGCCTTGACTGTAGTGGTAGCCATAATGGTAAATTAGCCTGCATACTTCGTTGAAGCCGCAGTCGGAGTCGTTCCGTCAGTGGTGTAATAGATAACCGCGCCTGCTGTCGGGCAGGTGATGGATACCTTCTGCGAACCGGTAAATGTTCCTCCATTCGGCGAAATCACGGGTGCAGCTGTAGTTTCCTTTTCCGCCTCGGCGAACGTAACGCTGAACGTATCCGTAAATCCGCCGTATGTCACAGTAAGCGTTGTTGACGAAGTTGCTGCCGGTTATTTTGTATGAACCCGATTTTTTGACCCAAACTATATAATATTCATTGTAATTATTTTCGACCTCAGCATTACCCCTGAAAGGATTGTTTGTACAGTATTCAACAATTTTAGAAAGGTCGATCTCCGCTATATAATCGATTTTCTCACCGCAGCGGCTGCATTTTCCGGTGCCGTCGTTTGCATGAGTGTCATAGCAGATGACTTCACCCGCGGCTGTTATGTTGTCGGGGTCGAAAGAGGAACCGTCCGCGTACTTTACGCAGGGATACGGCGAGCTGAAGCCGCTCTGGTCTTTATATGTATTGCCATCTCCCGAAAGGAAATAGGTCGTTCCGATGTTATCGCCGCTTTCCTTTTTATAATTCAGTTTAAAGAACTGACCGCTGACATTTCCGCCTGTCCCGATCAAGTCCCAAGTGCTTTCGGCAGTATCGACTTGAAGCGTGCCGCTGAGTTCTATTTTTCCGGTGTCCTCTGGCATAATCCATGAAATTATACGGATAGTTGTCAATGAAGAATCCCTTTTTCGTCTGCCTGAATACCCTGACCTCGACTCCCTCCGCGCCGCCTACGGCATTTCCGCAGAGGTCGGTGTCGAAAAGCTCGCTGACGTCGCCCTCGACTATTGTGTCGCAGTCCAGATAAAGTACCCGATCGTACTGTGCGAAAATCTCGCCAAGTATCGCAAGGCGGTAGTTGGTTTCCGCAGTTATGTAGGCATTGGTCGAGTCCTTTACGCTGTCGTGGAACTCCGACATATCCACCGTTCGGATAGAGCAGTTCTGGAACAGCCCTTCCAGTCTGCCGAACAGTTCAATGCTGTCCTGCGAAAGCTCGCTGTGAAGTATCACAATGTCGTAAAGCCGGGTTTTATCAGCGTTGCAGAGCAGCGAATACAGACACACCGAAAGTGGGCGGGCGTATTTTTCGTTGCAGGCGCAGCAGATATTCACCGATCTGAAAGCGGGAGAAAGGCTAGGGAAACACTGAATAAATCAAATTCGCCCCGTTCAAACGCGCATACTCACGCGGCTGAATTTGATACGCTTCGCTTTATTCAGCGTGTCCCTAGGCATTTTTTATCCTCCAAATGCGGATTGCTCTTGTGCTGTCATTTTATGCTAAACATTACTTTTGTTATACTATATGATCGGGCGGTTGTCAACTATTTTATAGGATTTTTTGGGTATCAAGAATTATCAGTAATGAGGTCATTTGCGGTCAAAAATAAAAATCCCGGAGCATATGCCCCGGGATCATCTTTTATACCTCGCTCCGGCTTATTTCAAGCAGCTTTTCTGAAATTCCGGATACCTGCGCAAAGGCGTCCTCCATCATTGAAACAAGCTCCTTATGGCGCTTTATCGCGCCCTGAATGGACTGTACCTGCCCGATAGATGAATTAGCCACGCCCTCCATCGCAGAGGCAGAATCAGCGACCTTTGATTGATGTTCTTATGTTCTTCTGTGTTTCCATAACAGTCCTGTTTGAGCGGCTTTGCAGTTCAAGAATCTCTGTTGCTTCGTCCTTTGCCCTGCCTGTTTCCTCAATGCCGTCGGAAACTGCCGGAAACCGCCGCGCGGGTCTGCTTCATGCTCTCGTTCATCAGCCTTTCCATGTCTGAAATCCCAGATGTGGTACTCTGCTTTCATTGACATTACATGTATAATATGATATAATCGAGATATACAGTAATCGTTCAGACAGAAAGGAAAATTGTCATGCCGCTGCAAATCGTCAGAAACGACATCACAAAAATGAATGTTGACGCAATAGTCAACGCTGCGAATACATCGCTTCTCGGAGGCGGCGGTGTTGACGGCTGCATTCACCGCGCCGCAGGTCCGGAACTGCTGGCTGAGTGCAGAAAACTCGGCGGCTGCGAAACCGGAAGTGCCAAAATCACAGGCGCCGGAAAACTCCCCTGCAAATATGTGATCCACGCCGTGGGTCCGCGCTGGTTCGGCGGAAAATTCGGCGAGCGCGGAAAGCTTATTTCCTGCTATCGCACGGCTCTTGAACTGGCAAGCGAACACGGCTGTGAAACGGTCGCGTTTCCGCTGATCTCATCGGGGATTTACGGCTATCCGAAGGATCAGGCGCTTCGAATTGCTGTCGATACCATCAGCGAATTTCTGTTTGATAACGACATGACGGTCTACATCGTCGTATTCGACAAAAAAGCATATCAGATAGGCAGAAAACTGTTTTCCGACATTGCCGGGTACATAGACGACAACTATGTGGACGAGCATACAGATTTCAACGCTGAGCGCCTGCGCCGAGCGAGAACGTTCAGAAATTCCCGGGCGATATGTGAAGAATATGCCGAACCTGATATGATGATAGCTGCTCCAATGGCAGCTTCATCGGAAATGTCACTTGACGAGGCTCTGAATCAGATCGATGAGAGTTTTTCGGAAATGCTCCTGCGCAAAATTGACGAGAAAGGTATGACGGACGCGCAGTGCTACAAGAAAGCAAATATTGACCGCAAGCTGTTCTCAAAGATCCGCAGCGATAAGATGTACAAGCCGAGCAAGCCGACCGTTATTGCTTTTGCTGTCGCCCTTGAACTGCCGTTGGAGGAAACACGGGATATGCTCATGAAAGCGGGATTTGCGCTGTCGCATTCAAATAAATTTGATATCATCATTGAGTATTTCATCAGGAATGGAAACTACAACATCTTTGAAATAAATGAAGCCCTGTTCGCCTTTGACCAGAACCTGCTCGGAGCATAAAAATGTCGCCTGCCATGCGACCACGTCAACCCGATAAATCCGTATAATATGAATGTAAGGTGACGACCGAGCAGTCATATTTTCATATACGGAGGTATTCAGGCATGAAAAAGAACTTAACAGAAATCGTATTTATCCTTGACCGGAGCGGCTCTGTGAGCGGACTTGAAGCGGACACGATCGGCGGCTTCAATTCCATGATAGAAAAGCAGAAAAACGCCGAGGGCGAAGCGCTGATTTCCACAATTCTATTTGACAACACAAGCAAGGTGATCCACGACCGCGTAAACGTCCGTAACATCACACCGCTGACAGGAGAGGACTACACAGTCGGCGGTTGCACCGCGCTTCTGGACGCAATAGGCGGCGCAATTCACCACATCGGGAATGTCCATAAATACGCGCGAGCCGAGGATGTACCCGAGCATACGCTGTTCGTAATTACTACTGATGGAATGGAAAATGCAAGCCATAGGTATGATAGCAGAAAGGTCAAAAAAATGATCGAGCGGCAGAAAGAAAAGTACGGCTGGGAGTTCCTTTTCCTCGGCGCAAACATTGACGCAGTTGAAACGGCAAGGAACTTCGGGATCGGCGAGGACCGCGCTGTAAACTACAACTGCGACAGCAAGGGAACACAGCTCAATTACAAGGTGCTGAGTAAGGCAATATGCTCTGTACGGTGCAGCGCACCGCTTTCTTCCGACTGGAAGGAGGAAATTGAGAAGGACTATGAAGCCCGTAGGAGCGGCGGAAGAAAACGATGAGGGTTGCCGCAGTTCAGGGCATAGCAGAGTTTTCGCACAAGTCGTATAGTTCCGTTCACGCATAATTTCCGTCTCTGGAATATGAAAAAAGAGCAGCCGTGCGGCTGCTCTTTGCTGGGTTAACGTGCGCGATAAACTGGAATTTAACGTACTTTCTTTGAAAGATAAAGAACAAGGTCATCATCGTTAGTATAAATTGTATCATAGGGTGTGCATATTTTATCCTTATACCATACTCCCGAACCATCGGGAATATAACATCTGGGAACCTCTAAAAACCCATTTTCCCTTTTCAAACCGTTTTTTAGAGGTTCCCTTATGATATCACAAAACAGCTAATAAAACTATTTGACTTCGCCGGTGGGGAGCGTCCTGTCCGGGCAATTTATTCACGGAGATAATGATTACCCACTTGATTTTTTCAAAAAAAGGAGTATAATATAATCAAATCACGATTCAGTAAATCACGATTATAAATGAGGCGCACATATGTTTATTGGAAGAGAATCGGAACTGAATTTTCTCGAAGAGCGTTATAGCAGTAATAAAGGCGAACTGGTCGTATTGTACGGTCGCAGACGCATCGGCAAAACCGAAACGTTAAAACAATTCTGCAAGGACAAGCCCCATCTGTTCTTTTCCTGTCGTGAATGCACAGACAAGCTCCAGCTGAAGAATTTTTCAGAAAAGCTGTTAAAGGAGAAAGTCCCCGCAAGCGCATATATATATATCTGAGTTTACAGATTGGGAGAAAGCATTCCGCAGCATAACCGAACTGCCTTACGGCGAAAAGAAAAAGCTAGTTGTAATAGACGAGTTTCCTTATATGTGCAAAGGGAATGAGAGCATTCCATCTGTTTTGCAGAATCTCTGGGACGACCTGCTGAAAGACGAAAACATTATGCTCATTCTCTGCGGCAGTGCAATGAGCTTTATTGAAAAAGAACTGCTTGCAGAGAATAATCCGCTTTACGGTCGTGCAACCGGAATATACAAAATGACCGAGATGGGGTTTTATGACGCAGCAAAATTCTTCCCGGATTATTCTCCAAAGGAAAAAGTGATAGCTTATTCTATTCTTGGCGGTATTCCACACTATCTGAACCAATTCGATGGCAGCAGGACGCTTGAAGAGAATATCAAAAAGAGCATTCTCTCAAAGGGCTGCGCTCTTTACAGCGAGGTAGAATTTCTGCTGCGGCAGGAGCTGCGCGAAACGCCTGTTTATAACTCCATTATTGAGGCTGTTGCTCTCGGAAACACAAAGCTGAATGAAATCAGTATGAAGTCGCTTATAGACGACACCTCTAAAACCAGCGTGTACCTGAAAAACCTCATTGAGCTTGGAATTATCGAGCGTGAGTTTTCCATTTCGGAAAGTATAAAGGAAAAAGCAAATTCAAACAAGGGCTTGTATCGGATAACGGATAATTTCTTCCGCTTCTGGTACGCCTTTGTGTTCACGAATATGTCTGAACTGGAAGGCGGAGATGTGGACGGAGTATACAAGTACTCGATTGAACCGCTGCTTCATGAATTTGCAGCGATGCCATTTGAGGACGTCTGCCGCGAGTATGTCAGAGAATTGCAAAAGGCTGGTAAGCTGCCATTCAGATATGCTAAAATTGGCAGATGGTGGGGCAGAACAACAGTAAGACGCGGGCAGGACACTGAACTTGCCGATACAGAAATCGACCTTCTTGCAATATCGAGGCAGTCTGACCAGTACATGGTAGGTGAATGCAAATTCAAGGGGAAGCCATTCAGATATTCAGAATATCTTGACGCGACCGCAAAGCTGTCAAACTACAAAGATAAGGCTGAATTTTATTATTATCTGTTCTCGGAGTCAGGTTTCGATGAAAAAATCGTTGAAGAATCCGGGAGAAGTAACGGCTGCATAGTTCTGTGCGGATTAGACGATATAGTCAGCTTCAAATGAGCTGCTCATATCCACGCATTAATTGACATAATATGAATATTGGGAGCGTTGCACATCACAGGCAACGCCTTTTTTTTAAACTGCTCGGAAGCTGCTTGGGAAGTTACGCAAGCAGCTTTTTCACATATCCGGAGTACTATTAGCCCAGTAATCGTGTGCAATGCATAAAGCTGATTTCTCAAAATAGATTCTTTTGCGAAATCCGCATTTTTTAGCAGGTGTCAGCGCTCAAAGGCATACATCCCATTTGAAATTATACAGTATTTTTTGTAAAATTTCAAGTATAAAGTTGAAAATCAGCAGTTTGTATGTAAGAGGAGCAGCTCAGATATGCAAATTGACATTCTGAGCGCATTTGGAGGGTTACTAAATGGAGAAAACAGGTATAACAATTACAAAACGCAAAGACGGACGGTATGTCGGGAAGTTTATCTGTGACTATGCGGGTGACGGAAAAGCACGGTACCAGTATGTATACGGCAAAACATACGCTGAAGCCGAAAACAAGGTGTTTATAGGGAGAGAGATAGCCACGCGGTTTCTTTCTGGCAGATATATTACTGTCAGCAAGGCGTATCAGGAATGGCTGAATGCAGTAGTGAACCGTGTCAAGGAATCAACACTTGCAAACTACATGAGCAAGTTTGAAAAGCATATACTACCTGAGTTTGGCGACATTCCGTGTGCTGACTTAACAGCGGGAAGAATCAATGCTTTTATAAACCAAAAGCTCACAGATGGCTTGTCTGCAAGCTATGTTCGTGATATATTAACTGTTTTCAAAACTATGCTGCGATACACACAAGAGGAATATAATTTCAAACTATCTCTGAAAAATGTTGTCCTTCCCAGAGTAGATAGAAAACAGACAGAGAAAATCAGCGATGATCAGCAGAAAAAGCTCATCTCTTATCTGAAAGCCAATATATCGCTTACCGCTTTTGGTATTATGCTGTCGCTGTTTATGGGGCTGCGCATCGGTGAACTTTGTGGGCTGAAATGGGATGATGTGGACTTCGGGAATAAGACGCTCTGTATCCGGAGAACAGTTCAGCGAATCACATCTGCTAATAGCAAGGGAAAAACAAAGGTCGTGATTTCTACTCCGAAGTCAACAACATCGTTCAGAGAGATAGCTATACCCGATATGCTTATGAAGTATTTTAAAAAGTTACGTGATGAAGCCGATCACTTCATTTTATCGGGAACTGAGAAGCCTGTCGAACCTCGTACTATGCAGTACCGCTATAAGAAAATACTTCGATTTGCTGAAATAGAGAATCATAATTATCACAAGCTACGCCACACCTTTGCGACCAATTCTGCTGAGAACGGATTTAATGTAAAAGCCCTGTCCTCTGTCCTCGGTCACAGTAATGTTACCCTGACGCTTAACCGATATATTCATGCCGATCATTCTTATGAACGCAGGCTGATGAACGCGTGTATGAGGTTGTAAACTGTTGTCAGAACAATATCTTGACCACTTAAAAATGGCGATAATACGTTGTTTTTGAAGCATTTTCGCAAAAGAATCTATTTTGAGAAATTAAACCCTTACATAGTATAACACCGCATTTTTTCAGGTATACGCACTCAATGCATGGTACTCCCAGTTACGCCATGTGAGGAGTGTTCCATTGGAAGAGCTTATAAAACTGGAGTCCTACCCTGTCAGGGGATTGGTAGGGCGGCTGTTGCAGGATAAAACAACAAGAAAAAATATTATATTTGCCTCGGAAAGCTATTCAGACTGCGGCACCGGATATAAAGATCATTCACAGATGACCGAAGATGTGCTGTTGGGATTTGACTCTTGTGACATTCAGCCGAGAGTATACAAAACGGCTTCAGAGCAAACGAAGCGCACCAGAAAACGCGCCGAGGTGTTCACACCTGCGTGGATCGTCAATCTGATGAATAATCACTGTGACGCAGAGTGGTTCGGCCGTACTGACGTATTCAATCATCAGGACGGGCACGAATGGAAAATCATCACAGACCCGATCACATTTCCGGAGGGAAAAGACTGGAAGCAGTATGTCGATTCAAGGCGGCTGGAGATCACCTGCGGTGAAGCGCCCTACATCGTGTCCCGCTATGACGCCTCTACCGGAGAACTCATTCCTATCGAGCGGCGCATAGGCATTCTTGACCGGAAGCTTCGTGTCGTAAACGAAAATGCCGCTGATGAAGCGGAGTGGCTGGAATGGGCATTTCGTGCATTCCAGAGTGTATACGGCTATGAGTACCAGGGCGACAACCTGCTTATCGCCCGCATGAACCTGCTGTATACTCTGACTGACTATATCGAAGCAATGTGGCACAGACAAGCTGCGCGTAAGGAACTGGAAAAGTTCCTGAATGTTATCTGCTGGAACTTCTGGCAGATGGACGGCTTGAAGGATACGCCGCCGTACGGAATCCCGAGCGATGAAATCGTGCAGTTGTCCATGTTTGGGGACAGGGAAACAGTTGATAATGAAATAGTCTATTGCAAAATATACGACTGGAGAGCAGATGCTTCCAGGCTGTTTAAAAATCTGAAGAAAAGAGGTAAAGGCATGAAATTTGATTATGTGATTGGAAATCCGCCGTATCAGGACAATACACTCGGAGATAACGCCACCTATGCACCACCTGTCTATCATCTGTTTTTAGATGCCGCCTACACTGTTTCGGATAGGGTTGAATTGATTCACCCTGCTCGTTTTCTGTTCAACGCAGGTTCTACTCCGAAAGATTGGAATAAGAAAATGCTTAATGACGAGCACTTTAAGGTGTTGTTCTATGAACAGGACAGCAGTAAAGTTTTTAGAAATACGGATATAAAAGGCGGGGTAGTCGTAACATATCGTGATACAACGCGAGTTTACGGCGCTATTGAAACATTTACACCGTTTGAAGAATTGAATTCTATTATGAGAAAAGTTGAAAAAAGCAAGAACTTTTCGTCACTATCAGATGTTGTGTTTTCTGCATATTCAAACAAATTCACAAAAATAATGCATAAAGAACACCCAGAAGTTATTTCTATCATGAGCAAGGGTCATGCATTTGACCTGAAATCAAATGTGTTTGAAAAACTGCCAAATATTTTTCTTGAAGAAAAGCCGGAGGACGGAAATGAATACATACAGGTATTAGGGCGTAAAAACAACTCCCGCGTTTTTAAATACATAAGAAAAGATTATGTTAATAATGTAAAAAACCTTTTTTACTATAAGGTATTCATGCCCAAAGCAGTGGGTAGCGGTGAATTTGGTGAAATCTTTTCAAATCTGCTGATTGGTTTACCCGCAACCGGCAATACGGAAACATTTATTAGTATTGGTATTTTTGATTCAGAAATCTGTGCAATAAATACAAGAAAGTATATAAGTACAAAGTTCGCACGTTCACTGTTAGGAATATTAAAAACAACACAAGATATTACGCCCGAAAAGTGGAAATACGTCCCCCAGCAGGACTTCACCCCCAACAGCGACATCGACTGGAGCAAATCTATCGCAGAAATCGACCGTCAGCTCTACAAAAAATATGGCTTGACCCCCGACGAAATAAAATTCATCGAAACCCATGTAAAGGAGATGGAATAAGTGTCAAAAATCAGCATACAGACGACCAGAACGGCTATGCCGCGCTGCTATTGCTATTCAACTCCCACGATAACAGACCATGACGGGTGGGTAAAAATCGGCTACACAGAGCAGGACGATGTGGAAGACCGCATTCGTCAGCAGCTCCAGACAGCACATATCTCGCACCGTACAGAATGGAGCGATGTCGCTGTTTTTGCCGACGGCAGGACGTATTTCCGTGACAGCGATTTCCACGCCTATCTCAAAAAGCAGGGCGTGGAGCGCATGAAACCCATGCCCGGTGACAAGAAGCAGCCGGAATGGTTTCATATAAGCGGTGATGATTCTTTCTCTTTATACTCAAAATTCCGCCGTTCAAAGGGCGTTATGGATACAGTAGGTACGATCGCATATGAGCTTCGTGCCGAGCAGGAGCAGGCTGTATCACAGACATTTGACTATTTCCTCAGCCATGAAAATGGAGAATTTCTCTGGAATGCAAAGCCGCGTTTCGGAAAAACGCTGGCGACATACGACCTCTGCAAGCGTTTGCAGGCGACCAAAGGCGATTATGCCTGCAATATCCTGATCGTGACAAACCGCCCTGCTATCGCTAATTCATGGTACGAGGACTTTGTCAGATTTATCGGCACAGAGTCAGGATTCCGTTTCGTGAGCGAGGTCAGCGCTTTAAAAGGTAAGCCGTTCGTTATGTCCCGTGACGAATACACGGCAGGTCTGATGAATGAAATCGCTGATTGTATCGAGTTTGTCAGCCTGCAGGATCTGAAAGGATCTCTTTATTTCGGCGGTCAGTACGACAAGCTGAAAGAGCTTATCAATATGAAGTGGGAACTTCTCGTCATTGACGAAGCGCATGAGGGCGTTGATACCTCTAAAACCGATGTGGCATTCCACCAGATCAAGCGCAGCCATACCCTGCACCTGTCTGGTACGCCGTTCAAGGCTCTGGCGAATGATAAATTCCCATCAGACGCGATATATAACTGGACATATGCCGATGAACAAAAAGCAAAGGCTGACTGGGCGGATACGGAACAGAATAATCCCTATGAAAATCTCCCGCAGCTTAATTTATTTACATATCAGATGTCTGAAATTATTCGGGAAGAATTGCAGAAGGGCGTTGAAATCGAGGGTGAAACGGAAGAGTATGCATTTGACCTGAATCTGTTTTTCTCCGTGAAACCGGACGGCGGCTTTGTTTATGCGGAGTCCGTTGATCGTTTTCTTGAAGCGCTGACTACGCAGGATAAATTTCCGTTCTCCACGCCGGAACTTCGCGCAGAGCTGAAGCATACATTCTGGCTCCTGAACCGTGTGGACAGCGCAAAGGCGCTGGCAAAGAAGTTAAAAGAGCATCCGATTTTCAGCGAGTACGAGATAGTACTTGCCGCCGGCGACGGCAGACTCTCCGAGGAAGAGGAATCCAAAAAGGCATACGACAAGGTGCGTGACGCCATCGACCACCACGAAAAGACGATCACACTGTCAGTGGGACAGCTGACCACAGGCATTACTGTGCCGGAATGGACGGCAGTGCTGATGCTCTCTAATATCAAATCTCCTGCGCTGTATATGCAGGCGGCGTTCCGCAGCCAGAATCCGTGGCGTTATCAGGAGAACGGCGAGCTTCATGTAAAGAAGAACGCCTATGTATTTGATTTTGACCCGGCAAGAACGCTGATAATTTTCGAGGAATTTGCAAACGATCTGTCCAGCGGTACTTCCGGCGGCAAGGGCGACAGCGACCAGAGAAAGCAGAATGTCCGTGAACTGCTCAACTTCTTCCCGGTCATCGGCGAGGATGAAAACGGCGAGATGATAGAGCTGGACGCTGAAAAGGTACTGTCAATTCCGAGGAAGATACGTTCTCTGGAAGTCGTGCGCCGCGGCTTTATGTCGAATTTCCTTTTCCAGAACATTGCAAACATATTCAATGCGCCTCCGGAAGTCATTGATATCATCAGCTCTTTGCCGAACGCACCGGAGGGCGAACTGGTAGATGTGTCACCTGAAACAAGGAAGGATCTGTCGGTAAACGGCGAAGGTGAAGTCGAGCTTTCGAATGAATTTGTCATCGGAACGACGCAGAATGTCTTTGGAGACAAAATTTACAGCAACATTTCCGAAACGCTGGAGCGCAAGACAGAGGAAATCCTTGCCGCCCCTGCTACGGAAGAACAGCAGGTTTCTCATTTGCAGGAGGTATTTCGTAAGGAACTTGTTGCGCCTGTGATGCAGGTCACAAACGATACTTATGGTGCTGACCTGAAAAAGAGAGACGCGCAAAAGCTCCAGAAGCATCTTGAGCAGAAAGCGAACCGACTTGTCACGCAGGAATATGGCGATTATTCAATTCAGAAGAAAACGCTGGAAACCGAGCGGCAGGACGCGCTTGCTCATCTCCATGAGACGGGTCAGACCGCTGCCGAGGTCAATGAACGGTTTGACGCACTGGTGCAGGAGGCAGCGGATTCCTTTAAGGAACGTGTCAGTACCGTTTTAGAGGAAACAGTACCGAATCTGTGCGAGGAAGTCGTAAAAACGGTCGAAACAAAGAAGCGTGAACGAACAAAGGAGACCATTGAAGAGGCAGTCCGCGACCATCTCCGCGGCTTTGCCAGAACGATCCCGTCATTCCTTATGGCGTACGGCGATGATGAGACCACTCTTTCTACATTTTATATGATCATTCCAGATGAAGTTTTTAAAGAAGTCACTAGTATCACGCTTGATCAATTCCGTATGCTCCGTGACGGCGGCTCTTATACAGATGCTGAAACCGGAGAAGAAAAACATTATCCCGGAAAGTTGTTTGATCCCGTTGTATTCAACGATTCTATCAGGGAATTTCTTGCGCTACGTAAACGGCTCGGTAATTACTTTGACGAGTCACATACCGAGGATATTTTCGACTATATTCCCCCACAGAAAACCAACCAGATTTTCACACCCAAGCGTATCGTGAAACTGATGGTTGACCTGTTGGAGCAGGAAAATCCCGGCTGTTTCGATGATCCGAGCAAGTCATTCGCCGATCTGTACATGAAATCGGGGCTATATATTGCCGAAATCGTCAAAAGGCTGTTCAACAGCGAAGGCATGAAGCAGGCATTACCTGATGAAACACAGCGGTTACAGCATATATTTGAAAATCAGGTATATGGACTTGCGCCGACAGAGATAATCTATCAAATCGCTCTTCACTTCATTCTCGGTTTTGATGGCGGGGAATTGATCGAGAAACATCATTTACGTCAGTGCGATGCGCTGCCGCTGGCAAAGGACGGAACATTGGAAGATAAGCTGGATACTATTTTCGGATAAGTCATGATATAATGAAAAAGACAGATCAGGTTCTGCTGAACGGACGAGAATGTGACTATTCCTATGCTGTCCCGGCGGAGGTTTTCGTCAGAAAGACGGCGTTCCACCTCGGCGATTATCGCTTCGGCTTTGGCGCGGTTCTGCTTGGTTTTTCCCTTGTCGTAAACGCCTGGGACGTTCACCCAATTCACCTCGGAAATCTGGTCGGAGGAGGACGGGAACGTCAGCAGCTTGTTGTCGCAGAACTTTGCGTTGCTGAACGCGATAAGGCTCACATGCCGCGAGCGGTAGTGCCACAGCAGGTGTTCCTGCGGCATTCCCAACGCAAGGCAGCTGAAAACGATGATCTGGCGCTATTACATGAGCTATTGGAACAACCGCTGGATATGTTCGGCAATAGGCGGAATGCCTCCGGCAGAGAAGCGCCGCAGATATTACTCGGATAAGACAGGCAAATCTGCGGCCGTCGCAATGGAATAATTTTTGAGTGAAATGTGTAAAGCTATATTGACAATATCATTCTTTTGAGCGTGGGGTGTCAAGTTTTATTATACAACATCAAAGGTAGTTTTTCCATCGTTCTTCTCTGCCCTCTTCCTTAGTCAAAGCTTCTCAAAAATCAGTATCTTCTCGGCGATCTTATGCACAAGCGGGATTCCCTGAAACGGCTTCAGAATCGGCATTATCATGGTCATTCCGCGAACGATGTCGTCGTTTTTGATCATGCGGAAGCCTTTTGCAACAGCGCCTAAATCATCGAACGTGTCCGCACCGAACACGAATTTTGCTCCGGTTTCCTGAATGGATTTCTCCGCCTTTTCGCCGTTCACCCAGCGCTTTGAAATAGTTTCGAAGAACACGGTCGCGTTGTCGAAATTGTCGCGGATAACGGAAAGCATCTGCGCGTTTTCCTCTGACGTGAGGTACATCGAAAGCCCCTCGATAACGAACAGCATTTTCCCACGTTTTGTCACCTTTTCAGCCCACGCGGGGTCGAGCGCGGAAATTCCTATCGTGGATACCCTTCCGCTTTCGCCGTAGATCGCGTCGCGAACCTCGATGGTTTCGGGGAGGTCGACGTTGTACCATGTGATTTTTCCGTTGTCCATGCGGTAGAATCGCGTGTCAAGTCCGCAGGCGATGTTGACAACGGTGCAGTCGGGATTCTTGTCGATGAAGTCCTTCACCAGCTCGTCAAAAACTATCGTTCTGGCGATAACTCCGTCGCTCATTGTGGAGTCCTTTTCCGCCTTGGAAAAGTCGTAGTCTATCTTCTCCACAAACTCTATCGCCTTTGCGTCATAGAACTTGTGATTTTTCGTGCGGGAATATTTGGCGCGGGCATAGAAACTCTGGAGCATGGTTTCGGCTGCTCCGGTCAGGACTGGCTTTATTTTTTCTTCGCTCATGTTAGCTCCTTCTACTTGGGTTAGTTATAGCAAACTAACAATTATTATAACCCTTTTCGGGGCTTTTGTCAAGTGGATTTGTACGCAGTTTTGCAATAATTGCAGTTCTCAAAAAAAATTTGATAAAGGGCTTGACAAATCGGGGGAAGTGAAGTGTGGTAAAATAATAGCACACTTTAACGAGCGGTTAAATTGAACACCCTATAAGGGCGCAAATATCGAAGTGATTAAGTATGATTGTCACGGGATATTTGCGCCCTTTTTCGTTTTCCGTGATGATCATACAGCTCCATCAGCTCCTTGACAACTGAATAAGGCAAGGCTCAAAACTCCGGCCGTAATCTGAGCAGTTATTACGGGGCGGCGCCAATAGCCAAAACTACAACTTTAAGGAGTGATTCACATGAGCATAGATTTAAAAACCTTTGTCAACGGCAGCAGCCGCTGCATTGACGACCCGCAGGAGATCGGGAAAATCATTTCCCAAATGCTTCAGATAAAAGGCAGGGATTTTGACGAGGACGAAAAGCTGAATCTGGATCATATGTTCTATTACGCCCTCAATGAATGCAGCGATAAACGCTATATGACAGGCGATGAAAGAAACCTCACCTTTGGCGAGATTTCTCTTCACCTTTCAGGTGCTGTTTTTTCAGCACTTTTTTCGATTCTATTATAGCATATTTATGCGGTTTAGGGAAGATGTGACTCACGCCAGTTTTGCGGAAGCAGGTTATAGACAAATATACAGCCTTACTTCGTAGGCTTTCATCGCATTCGGCGCACTCTACCCATTTTCTCTTTTCAAACCGGTTTTTAGAGGTTCCCATTTATTTCTTAAACTCCCTTGGGCTGCACCCGTAAACCTCCTTAAAAGCCTTGGAGAAATAGCTGTGGTCGTCAAAGCCGCAAAGGCCGCAGATGGTGTTTATTGGGTCGGAGGTGTTCTGTATCATGTACGCCGCATTTCGCAGACGGTAATTTTTCAGATACTCAAACGGGGACTGACCCGTTATGTTCCTGAAACACCTGAGCACCTCGCTTTTACTGATGAATGCGGCGGCAGCCATGTCATCAAGAGTGATCTTTTCAGCGTAATGGTCGTGGATAAAAAGCAGTATGTCACGGAGCCTTGTCTCCTGGGCAATGCTTGCGGCAGGGTGCGCCGACATATTCTTTTCCGACAGATGGATAAGTATCCGGAAAAGCTCGGAAAGCTCGTTGCGTACTATAAGCTCGTGATTGGGCACTCTGATATTTTCCGTGTTCCAGATGTTTGTGAGCAGCCCCAGTATCTTTGAATAGCTGCCGTCCTTGGGAGTGAATATCAGCTCACGCAGTCCGCTGTTGCCCGTTATGGGCGCAACATATTTCCGATGGTAGATGCTGTCCTCTTTTCCGCCCACTATGGAACCATGCATCACAACAGAGCGGAACACGCTTTTTTGACCCGTCTCCGCTTTGAACATGGCGTGAAGAGTGTTGCTGTTGATAAAATAAATATCGCCTTTGTTCAGTATGTGCTTGTTTTTGCCGCATTCCATAAGTACGCTGCCCTCGACCGCATATCCGAATTCAAGCTCCTCATGCCAGTGCCAGCTCACAAAATTGTTTGTGACATCGGCATGATATACGGCTATCGGAAATTCGGCATCTCCATGCAGTCCCGTTTCATCTGATTTAAAAGGCGGATTTGTGCCGTAATCCTCATTACGCAGCACACTGTAATCTAAAATAGACATTACGTTTCCTCACTTGACGATATTTTCATAGTTTTGGACATTATATTTATACCTATCCGTATTTTTTGATGTTATAATTATACTATAAATTCAGTGAACAGTCAACACGGAAATTTTACGGGAGGTATTAAAATGATAAGATTTACTGAAGAAAACGGCGCACTTATTGCACATTCGAGAAATGAAACTATCCGCATAGAGGGCTGGGGCAACAATGCTCTTCGTGTGAGGACCACCCTTCTGAAAAAGCTCCCCCAGGACGCTCATGCTCTTACCGAGAACGTGGCACACAGCGCAAAGGTGACAATTGCCGAGGGCAGCGAAACGGCTGAGATAGTGAACGGAAAGATCAAAGCCACTGTAAACGGCGTGGGCATTATTTGCTTTTACAAGGACAATGAGCTTATCCTGCAGGAATATTACAGCTATTATTACGGCTCCATACGCAAGGAGGCTATATGCTACAAGATAAGATCCCGTGAATACAAGGGACTTGCTTCCGATGACTTTAAGATAACCGTCCGCTTCGAGTCCGACCCCAAGGAAAAGCTGTTCGGTATGGGTCAGTACCAGATGCCTATACTTGACCTCAAAGGCTCTGTTCTTCCCCTTGAGCAGAGAAATTCCCAGGTAAGCGTTCCCTTTGTGGTATCAAACAAGGGCTACGGCATGCTCTGGAACAACCCCTCAACAGGCGAGGCGGCTTTCGGAACCAACATCACCAAGTGGATATCCGACGAGAGCGATATGGTGGATTACTGGATAACCGCCGACGATACTCCCGCCCAGATCGTGACCAACTACACCGAATGCGTGGGCAGGGCGCCTGTTATGAGCAAGGATTATCTTGGTCTCTGGCAGTGCAAGCTCCGTTACCGCACTCCCGATGAGGTGCTTGAGGTCGCAAGAAAATACAAGGAGCTGGGCATCAAGCTTGACGTTATCGTTATCGACTTTTTCCACTGGCCACATCAGGGCGACTGGAGATTTGACGAGAAATACTGGAGCAGGGACGCTGTAAAGGCGATGACCGATGAGCTTCATGCCATGGGAACAAAGGTCATGGTCTCCGTATGGCCGTCTGTGGATAAGCGCAGCGAGAACTATTATGAAATGGAGCAGAAGGCTCTCATGAGCACCACCGATGTTGGTTCGGTGCAGACCTATGATTATGAGGGCGACTGCGGCACGGTTGATTTCTTCAATCCCGAAGCTCAGGAATTTGTATGGAGCAAGTGCAAGCAGAATTACCGTGACTGGGGCATCGACCTTTTCTGGCTGGACAACTCCGAGCCTGACAGCACCACGTACGATTTTGAAAACTACCGCTACTATACCGGACGTGGCTCAAAGGTTGGCTGCGAATATCCCAAGAAGTATGTTGAGGCATTCTATAATGGACAGGAAGCCGAGGGCGACCATGAGGCAGTCAACCTCTGCCGTTCCGCATGGGTAGGAAGCCAGAAGTACAGGACACTTGTTTGGACAGGCGACGTTCAGTCCAACTTTGAGTCCTTTAAGGATCAGGTCATCTCTGGTCAGAACATGGGCATTGCAGGCATTCCCTGGTGGACCACCGACATCGGCGGATTTATGACAGACAACTGGGACGACCCCGATTTCAAGGAGCTTCTCATACGCTGGTATCAGTACGGAGTGTTCTGCCCTATCCTGCGCATGCACGGAAACCGCGGCCCCGACTGGGATATCTCCAAGCTTGATGACCGTGATTTCGGCGGCGGATATCTTTACACAGGTCACCCCAACGAGCTCTGGAGCTACGGTGAGGAAGCCTATGAGATCATGAAGAAGTGGCTGGATATCCGTCTTTCCATGAAGGATTATATTGCAGGACTTATGGAAGAGACCGCAAAGACAGGCGCGCCCGTTATCCGCACAATGTTCTTTGAGTTCCCCGATGATGAAAAGTGCTGGGAACTTCCCGAGCAGTATATGTTCGGCAGCGATTATCTTGTTGCTCCCGTGCTTGAGCTTGGCGCAAGAGAGCGCAGTGTATATCTGCCAAAGGGTCAGTGGGAGAGCATCTCCGACAAGAAGATCTACAGCGGCGGTCAGACCGTCACCGTTCCCGCACCTCTTGATGTTATGCCTGTATTTAAGAAGATCGGATAAATTATCGATTGGTTTAAAAATATCACTTAATTAAGAAACAGCTTCTCCGTCGAAATATCGGCGGAGAAGCTGTTTACATAATATATAAACTATAACACTGCAATAAAGTAAAAAGGTCTGTGCGAAAACAATAGAATTACCTTATACTGCTATTATTCAATAAAATGAAAGGAACGTAAATATGAATTACAAAAAAACGCTGATAGCCTGTTACTTGGGATTTGTTACACAGGCAATAGCTGCAAATTTTGCACCGCTGCTGTTTCTTACTTTTCATAATAATTACAATATTTCTTTAGGAAAAATAGCGCTTATCTCATCTGTGTTTTTTATTACACAGCTTATTGTTG